>Ga0181612_110399_pt1 | contig 31692 bp, 15 predicted proteins | sample HoacroProtozoa21_FD_119630 | JGI IMG/M metagenome (GOLD analysis project Ga0181612, IMG submission 119630) | Hoatzin crop microbial communities from Cojedes, Venezuel. Combined Assembly of Gp0051906, Gp0051904, Gp0051908 | reverse complement strand
TTACTTTATTTTTTTTTTTTGTTCCTGTCAACAAGAGGCTGTTATTGGCAGAAGTGGGTTTTATTTACTGCTTAGGCAAACTGGTCATAGTATGATTGGATTAGGTAGGCCCCCTGAGGAGCAGCAGAGGCCGCTCGTTCCCTGGCATCAGCTGAATTTGCTTGGCAGAGGGAAGGTCCTAGAGACTATAGGACGTAGCTGACCATCATGGCAACAAGCTAGGAGCTTGCAGCTTAAGCTGGAAGGTGAGTTAAATGAGGAGGGGGAAAAGAGAGAGTTGAAAATGAAGACTTCTGTAGATCAGGCTGTACAGAACTCACAGGGTAATATTTAGCTGACTTAAAGACAAGGTTGGAAGTGATATAGTGCAATGGCTGTTGGGGAAATATGGTTTATAAACTCACTTTTACCGTCTTACCTATTTACTCTGTAATTCTGCCACCTGTTAAGTTGTGTGTTCTCTGTTGTGGTACCTGACATTTGAGGTCAGAGATGTGGTGATGTTTGGAGGATTTTGCCGTAAGGAAGAGGTTCAGGAGGCTTTGTGTCAAAGCTTTACTGATTGAAGTCTTGGCACACCTTTTTCTGTTGATGCCAAAATCTGAGAAATTGTTCAATTAATGGCTCACAGTTTTCCTGTGATCTCTTAGGAAATGAGATCCTTTGGTCAACGTAACTTCAACTGTGTAACTCTTAGTGGGTTCTTTACTGATTTTCAGATGTATGTTCCTGCACTTTGTATAATCAGATGTGAAATGAAACATGATGTGTTTATCTTTGATGTCTACATCATATTCTATGCTGATACAATCAGTCACAACTTCAGGTATACTTGTACGCTTTTGGTTGTTGGTAAAATATATTTAGCAAGGTGGAACTTACTCCAAAGGAAATAATCCAATAACCCTTCTCCAGGCTGGACTGTCTCCTTCAGCATTACTTGTTGTTGTCTTCCTCCTTTTTTTGTCAGTTCCATGCGTGTTTTACATTCATTGTGCAAGTTTCCCTCAGGCTTGACAAAGTTTTTTCTTGAGATGCTAATTCATGTATCCACCCTAACTCTAGCTGATGTATATGCCAGAGGCACTTGATACCAGTCTGCTATAGTGGTGTCCAAAAACATGCACTCCTCTTCCATGTCATCAGGTCCTCTCAGCTGTCTAATGTGGAGCTGAGAATTATGATGCGGCTCTTGATTTTTTGCCTTTCCTTTTTTCCTTAGACGCCTTACTGTAGTTTATTTTAATCCCTTACTGCTTTTTGAACAGCAGCAGCAAACTCACTGCAAACTGATACTGGCCTTCTCTGTTGGAATGCCAAATGTTATAACTTCTCGGAGATAATTGCTTCAGCAAGACTATCAGACTGGTTAGAATATATTGGAAAGTAGTTTTATTTCCGATCTGCACCCTTCTCTAAGTCTACTGACTCCTACGTAAATGTGCTCTGCCCCAGGAAAATGGGATTTAATAAGAAATGCTCCATTTATACCTTCCAACATCAGGAGTTCTTATCCTGAAATGTTGGAAGTGTCTGGAGTGCTTGGAGCTTAATGCTAATGTGAAAAGCTGTACTTCAGCACTGACCCTCGATCAACTTCTGCGCGCAGTCCTCAGAAACAATGGTAGGTTGCTTGAGTCCTGGATACTTGTGCATTTAGTACCTCACTACTTCACTTGTGCGGAGCAGGGTGTTTTCTTAAGACTAGGGCTTCTCAACAAAACATGAGGGTTTCTCTGGAGAACTTACATTAGAGAGAAACCGTTTAGTAAATCCTACAAATATCAGCGTTTTTGAGGAAGCATTTGTCTATCAGTCAGTCATGCGTGAATTAATGTTGCCATCTCTGGCAAGCACTCTGTCCCTCAAACCTTTAGGGAGTGAACTGAAAATTTGAGCGATCATGGATTTCTTATTTAACTGGTCAATGCTTTTTGCAGTGACACGGCAGGAGAAAAAGCTGTGAAACCTACTGTAGTGTGTCTTGAAGAAACTTGCTGTAGTTTAGTGTGATGATTTTGGTTGTTGAAATTTGTGGTCTTACTTGCTGAATATGCCTCTTAATTGGTGACTTCTATAATGCTTGTCCAGTGGTTCAGGAAGGGGTTTTGCTGTCCCAAGCCCAACATTGTAAGGTCTTCACTTCAGGTTGTCACATGCAGTAGCATTTTGAGGACTGGTACTTGATGTGACTTGAAGTCATTTCTGGCTCTCCCATACTGTGTGGTGAGATCTTGGCATCTTTTCAGAATCTCTCTTCTGAGGCATCAGAACACTTTGAGAAAGCTGATATTAACAGGGCATCTTAAAGGCAGTAGAGTGACTGCTTGTTTTCTAGAGGCCGTTTTATTAGTTTCCGAGGTAGGAGCAATGGATTGCACCCCTTCTGCTCACCTAGTCTGCCTCATTCAACCACCAGCATCACAATTACAAACTCAGAAGAGCCAGAGCAGCCTCTTGTGCTGTTGTCTGCAACAGTAGCTACTTGGTAGTGATTTGGATGGTGTATTTGAAGAGTTGTTAACTGTCCTTCGTTCTGTGTGGTGCTGTACTTACCCGGCTGCCTTTTAAAAACCAACTGACATTATTACGTGGCATACAGAACAATTACAAACTGGATACTCGACAGCTTTGTCGGTTGTACATCTCTAGTGGTACTCTGGCATTTTCTCCTCCTTCATTCTCAACCTTGCAGATTAGGAATAAAGGCTGTTTTGCTCATTGTGTGGGATATGAGTGACCTTGACCTAGAAGACTGATAAAGAAGTTTGGTACCAGATAAGTAACTTCATGTGAAGTTTTCCAGAGTGCTGAAACTGAAATTTATCAGGTTCCTGCAGGAGTTTCCCTCTTGCTGGAAAAGCACACTGTGATCACACCTTTCTTTTAAGAAATCCTGTTCCTGTATTCTTGACCTTGAAGTTTGGTTGGCTTCCCTGAGTGGTGGCTGTTGTAATTCTAAATTGTTTCATTAAGAAGGAAGAGTACTTACAGATCAGTTCAAAGTACTGAAGTTTCCTGTTTTGCCTTGCTTGAGACTTTTGGGAAGCAGTAGGATATGGTTGTCTTGAGTCAAAGAAACTCACTGGACTGTGAATAGAATAGTGAAATCCGGTAAAGATTCTACCTTTTGTATTTATCTTAAAATTTGTGGTCCTGGGAAAACCAACAAACCAACAAAAAAAAACTAGTAGCTGTTTTGCTTAAAACTTCCAGTTCAAATGTCTTTAGGTTTTGTTAGCTGCTTAAACTTAGTATAGAATTTGTGCTGAGTTTTTGTTTGTTTTAAGGAGCAAAATAGGGACTTTTTTTGCACAGTATAAAATGAAGATGTATCTCTTCATTATTTTTAGAGCAGACTAACAAATTTAGACCTGAGAATCAATGTCTGTCCGGAAAAAATGAATGTTTGCTTCTGCTAAGGAAGAGCCAGTGCTGGAATACAGAGGGAACAGAGTGTTTCTAAGGCAGGATAGCCCGCTGCTTAAGCCTGTCCGCCTTGTGTAAGAAACTCTTGTCTATTCTCCACATAATTAAAGTATTCAGAGTCTTGCCACTAGGTACTTGAAATACGTATCTATTTTTTCTTTGTGGTGTTAAACTTCTTGCTCCCCAAGTGGGGTTGGACAGTTATTAGTAATGTGAGTTTTATAGAAGGTAATTGGAAATTAATTGCAGAATTGTTACAAAAATTATTACCTCCCAATAAATTCTAAGCGCTGGTATATGGTTTCATTTGAGTACTGTATGAATTCTGTTCCACAGCAGATTATTCCAAGTCCCACACTTTGAATCTTACAATTTCATGCTTTGTCTTGTGCCATGTAGTGGTTGGGAGGAAGTTTATCAAAAGTTTGTGCAGATGTGTGCTAATTGCTTTAAAAACAAAAAACCCTACCTAAACACACCTGCTTAATCTTTGAATTTTGTAAAGTGCTAAAAGCAAAACTGTGAGACTAAAGAACTATTTCCCGTTCTCTTCTTATCAGACATCTTTTGTCTGATGAGAGTGCCTAATGTGAAGCTAAAATCTGTATTTGAAGTCCCTGTTTCTGTATTTCTGCTTTTTCAATGTCCAGTGGGAAATGAGGGAATTCAGCCCTCTTAATCAAATGTTAAATGATTAGAAACTTGTGTATATTCTTTTCAGTTATACAAGTTCAACAGAAGTACACTTGGAAGATGTAGATCACAAGTTTGTTGTCCATGACATGTAAGTTGAGATACACTACTGAGCTACTTTGAACAATGCCATTTTTTCTTCTATGCACTGAGCATGTTTAAGAACTGATTTGAAATCACAGTTTGGCTGAATTTGGAGTTCATCCAATTTAACTAGAGTATCTGAGGCACTTGCCATTTTAACACTGAATTCCAGAAAATCTCTTAGAGAAAGGAGGCATGGTTAATACTTTTTATTTCAAGTGAAATTTTTACATAGATAGGTGTGTCCAATTCTTGTTGATTTAGCTGACGTTGCCAGCTCTAAATTTTTTGTAATTTGCCAAGCCAGATTTTGGCTGGATACAAAACGATGGCTGTCTGGGGTTGTTGTTTTTTGTTTTGTCGGTTTATTTTAAAAAAAAAAAAAAAAGGTATTTGTAAAAATAAGCTGTAAGTTAAAGGTCAAAATACATGGCATAGGTATTATAAAATGCGGAAAAGTAAACTTATGACAAACTTGCCTTTAAAATAGCAGTTTATTTCTTATGTTACAGTGATTTCTTGGTAAAATTGTGGTATGTCTAGGATTAAATTTTTTTTTTTAAGAAACTGGTTTCGACGTTTGTGTTAACATGTTTGGGAATAAGTACTTTGGAGAATGCAGCACTGATATATGTAGGGTTGATAGTTTCCTTACTGTGTTGGGAACTAGATACAAGATGCATTTCATTCTGCAGCTTTAGTAGGTAAGAGATAAGTGTCAATTCATTTCAGGGAATCACTGTATTAGTGCAGTCTAGTTGCAGGATTTCAATCAATTTCTAACTTAAAAAAAATAATAGAAATCAACGAGTAGTTTCTGAGTATAAGGGAGTTGACTTTACTGGGAGATAAGAATTACTTTTGTTCATTGTTTCAAAACTGTTTACAGTTTGTGGGGCAGAATACGCAGGTTGTCTGAATGATGCAGAAATAAGTGAAAAGAAACCTGAAAATTCCTGTGAAACTGTATCTCTTAGGAAATTCTACTGACTTGTTAAACTTGCTGTCAGACGTGAGTTTCACAGAACACTTCTGAAGGCTTGCAGTACAACTACAGTGTAGTGCAGAATCCTAAGCTTCAGTTTCTCAAAAGGCTATCAGATTAGGAATGTTTTAAAATAATTTTTTTTTTTTTTTTGGCTCTGAACTGGTGTTTTCCGATAACTGTATTTTTCTCTAACAACTTCCAACTAGCTCTCCCGTCTTAGCACAAAGCTTCATGTTCTTTGATTCTGATAATCCAGAAAGTGTGCCAGACCTATTTATTTATTCATTAGTTGACTGCTAGACTTTCTCCCAGATCCTGGTTAGGTGTGTGATACTGCATAACAGTAAAGCGAAGTTGCAACCTGTTAATTTTCACAAATTTACTGTGGACTTCACTTTTCTGTGATGATTCGGTGAGCATCTGACTTCAAGTAGAAAAGAAGCCTTTCTCTGGCAATCCTAAACTTTTTTAGGTAAAACAGCAAAACTTTTCCGTCCTCTTGTACATCTTAAAATTATGGTTAAGAAACAAGAACATGCTGCAGGCACATGGTCTTCTGAAAGTGACAGTTGTTTCTGTGTTTTAGTCTTGGGTGTTATTCTCCTCATGTTGTAAAATAGTTAAATTAATACCAAGCGAGGAAGTCAGGAGGCTTTTTCCAAGCAGAATGTTATTTTATTTTACAGGGACTTACTCTCTCTGAATTTTCTCCTCGAAGGATGCAAACTATAAACTGGCCCAAATTCTTGCCAGCACCATTCATAGTAACAGTTGGTATCTAGATAACTTTTTGATGTAGCGTCTTGAAAAAAGAAAGGCAGTAGGATAAGCTTCAATGTCTGAAGAACACCGCTATTCACACCAATTCCATATCTAAATGTCCCTGTGTGACAGCTGGGATTAAATCACCGTTCAAAGAAAGGCGAGTGTTTGGAAAGAACAGAAATGAAGTTCTAGTAACCGTCGCTTAGAAGCATTTTTCTCTACCACTGTCCACAGAGCAGCAGTCACTTTCTAAAGTGTTTTCCTAATGCCGTTTAAATTATAAATAACACAAATGTCTCAAAATATATTGCTACTACAGTAGAAATTAAATTTAATTTTAATTTTGACAGTGTCTGGAAGCTGCAGTAAAAGGGGTCATGTGGGCTTTCCTATTTGCAAGTCTACAAGGACACATTCTTCCTGGCATGGAAGATAACTTTGGAGTGTGGAGGTGCTTCCTTTTTTTATTGAACTTTATCTTTCTTACTGTGACTTATAAGTACCTGAAAAATACACCTTAACTCAGAATTTATGCTAACCTCAATCTTTACATAACCTACAAATCTTTTTTTTGTTTTGTTTTTTTCCTGTTGGCTGCCACCCTTTTCTTTAAAGTTGTTGAACATTCGAGGGGAGGCAGGCAGGACACTTCCTCTCTTTGTTTTGCCTCTGAGGTATGGCCAACATAGGTCTCCCTAGCACTGTAATACCACTCTCTCTTTGTATTCTGCTTAATGCTTGTAACTGCTTAATGTTATAGCTAATTCTTTTTGTGTGCAAATTCTTTTTGGAAACTACATTTCATCACTGTCTGCATCCTCTCAATAAAGCACAGTGCAGAGAGTTGAAAGCAAGGATTTTTATCGTAAGTGAAAAGTAGCTAGTTAGAACTGAAGCTGTTCTGTAGTCTCATTTCAGTTTTTAGTCACCCTGTCTCTGCTTGGTGGCAGCAGCAGTGTCCTCAACTACACTAATGCTTGGAGTCAAGATTTGTGGAGAAAGACAAGTATCTTTTTTCGCTATGGTTTGGAATTTGTATTGGAGTCTAAATAGAGGATTTCCTCCCTTTCACATTGGAATCTCTGGTATGTTGGTTCCTGCTTGCTCAGGGATCTGAATCAATATGGTAAAGAAAATGAGTGTATTAAGTTTAATGTTTAGAACTTTCTGTTGTAAGAATACTTTTGTTAGTGCTATGTGCAAAAATTAGATTCAAGCTGGACAAGATTTTTAACAGAAGCCCCCTCCCTAGCTCACCCCTATGCAAAGTCTGTCCTAAATTATGTCCCAGGAATTTTTCTGCAAGAAAAATGGACTGTTTTTTACCTGAGAATCTGGCCAGCATTTTATCAAATAGTGAATTTTACTGAATAGATACTCTGTAGTGATGTTACAAACAGGAAAAAGACAACATTCTAATAAAGACTTATTACTTTTTGCTTCTGTTCCCATGCTCTGTATCGGGAGCATTCTGCCCGGCAAGCTAGTTTTTCTCTTACAGTTAGTAAGAATGGCAAAAAGGTGACTGAGTGTTCGCTTGTTGTTTTTTTTGTGGGGTGTTTTTTGTTTGTTTATTTTTTAAACTCAATGCTTCAGTGGTTTCATAACCTGATCAATCCTTTCCAAACTGTTATAGTAGACTTAAAAAAAAAAAAAACCACCACAACTGACAATAAAACCCTGTGACTTTGAGAATTATGTCAGTACATAAACAAGACTAAGATTATGAATCTGCCTATGGCTGGGAGGAGGCAGGGGCAGAGGACAGTTGCTGATCTGTGGAAACAAGGGAGAGGCGGAAAAAACAGATGGAGATGTTAACATGTAATTTAAGTTACTCTGTTAAACACTCTGTTCTAATGTTATAAAATTTGAAAATAACTGTCTTCGCTGCAGAATATTCTCCTTTAACAAGGTGGAAGGGAGTTGCTGCTTGTATCGTAATGGTGGGATAAAGGTAACTAGGTGTAATAAAGGAAAAGATTGAGATAACTGTTTAATGCTTTTCAAAATTTCAAATTAATGCCACAGAAAACTCATAAAAACGTTTTCTTAATCAGTTGGGAGTGGTCTGACACATCAAAGGGACATCCAAGATAGCTGACTTACTAATGCAAACCATAAAGCTTCCTTCAGATATACTGCTGTGCTGAGCCAAACTAAATAATGTAGTCATGCAACTGTATAGAATGGGAAGACACAGAACTGAAGTTTGTCATTTGTAGATGATACTTTTTCAAATTACATGTAGGTTTCAGAAGGGATCTCTTTAGTTGAGTGAAAGGGGGCAAAGTGCCAAGGGGGGGAAAACCCAATCCTTTAAGTCATTACTCTGATGTGGAAGAACAAAGCTTGAAGTTTTTAACTGCCCGTATATTTTCACATATGAAGGGAAATTTTCATTTCTCGTGGTAGCGTCGGTTAAGTCAGTGAGTTTTAGCTCAAAACTGTGTGTGTGTTTGTGTGTTGTACCATGCCATGAAGTTGCTGCTACTTAAATAAAAGTGTATGGGGCAAAGGAGGCCAGCAGTTAAGGAGGTTGGCCTATTGGTTAGGGCAGTAAACTGGGGTGTGCAGGCTCTCTCTTTTGGTCCTTGTCCATAATTTCTTTCCAGTGTGATTGCAGTTTCTGAGACTCCTCATAGGTTAAGAAATACCACCTGACAATGTGAGTTGTATGACTTCAGAATGGGAACTGAATTTATGTGAAAACTAAATAAGTGTTCCTGTGGCCAAAGGAAAATGCAGGAGCAGGAGTTGAACTCTTGGTTGTAATTAAGTCTTTTTAACAATGAGGTAAAGGAATGCTAAGTACTATTACAGAACACTGAAAAATAAAAGAAGGAAGTTTCATTTTAATGCTGTGTCTGGCAGTACTGTGCCCAATCTCGTTAAATGCAATCCTGTTCTTTGGACTTTCCTAATTACGTTTCTAAAGACTTATTTGTTAGATGTTGCAATCCTCTAAGAACTGAAATCAACAATTCTGAACCTACTTTCACATTAGTTTTGATTTTAAAAGCAGCATTAATGGGCTAAATTCTACATTGTTTAGAATGTGTGATTTATTTTTTTTTCTCCTTCAACTTTTCATTCCATTTATTCTGCCTAGAATATTGAATAAACCCAAAATACAAGGAGGAGACATGAATCTTCCTTGCTGATGTGTGTTAATTAACAGCATCTTTTTCTTAAATAGGGGGGGTGTGAGGCCTGATTTTACTTAAGAAGGCACATAACAAATGATTTGGACTTCAGTGAAACAACTTGAACTACCATAATTCAGGTGTGATTCTTGGTATAGTAAGCCGCAAAGCGGAGTCTGGTGGAAGTTCCTGTGATAATTTTTAGGCATGTGGAAGTTGTGAGGATTCTGACATATGATTCTGCAACTTTGTTAGGTAGGTTAACAAAGGTGTGTTTTACAGACCCTCAAGATCCTTTTTTTCTGGTGCCCCCAGAAGCTATAGTGCTTTAAGCTAAAAGTCTCATTTCATTGTAGTAAAAATACCCGTGCAGGCCCTGTCCTTCAAAGCGGTGTGCAGCAGTCTTGCCCTGTGCCTAAATGAGGATATGCTGGAGAAGAAGGGAAAAAGCAGAACTTAATTTGCATGCTCCTGATGTTTTCCAAATTCCTTAACATGTAGTTAGGGAGAACAATATGATTTCTTCTACTGGGTAACCTTTCAGCATTAAGATGAAAAATATAGCAGTAAATATGAATCAGATGAGCAGTACTGTTAAGCATCTCCCTGTTCCATTTAAATTTTGTTTATCTGTATAAGGAACGTTCGTCTACCATTTCTGGTATGCATCCAGAGATATGAATTAAACAGGTTTTTTTATGGCTTGGAAAAATACCAAACCAAAAAGTGAATTTATTTAGAAGTATTTTTGCTGAAAGCTTTTTATCGGTTCATCTCATCATACCTTCCTAAACTGGAAAAAGCTGCAGCAGATCAGGGGAGGGGGGAGCAAGTATAAATGAAGGGTTTTCTAGGTAGCTTATTGTGAGGTCACTGATGTAATGAGAATTTGAATTATAGGGTTTTCCTTCACTTTTTTTAACTGGGTGGCTACAGCGTGGTAGCTAGGTACATGAATCCCTAGTTATCCTGTTGTAAGCAACTAGGCAAGTACCTCAATATGCCCCTGCATCAGTTGTGGTCATCATAGTTTGCCTAAGTCTTGTGAGGGCCCTCCTTGACATTTAGTATTACTGTGTTCAAGCACCGAGTAAAAGAACAAAGAAAAAGGCTTTTTTCTACTAAAAGGGATTAAATTTTAGTAAAATGCCTCAAATATGGTGACGTTAACAAAAAAAAATGTAGCTAAAGCCCTAGAATTGGATTAGTTCTGCAACAGAAACATGTAAATGAAAAAAAAAATACTTTTGAAGGAATGAAGAGTCAAAGGTGAATGGAAATGTATCTGCTTTTATGAAATGGACTTTCTTTTGAAAAGAAGATACAAATACGGGATATAATATGGCCATAAACAAGACTAGAGGAATCAAGAAATCAGTGTGACGTAGAGTGTACTAAACCTATCAAAAACATTTTAATATAACCTGCATATATACTACTGTTCTCTTTCCCAACTGTGTAGTAATTACCTCTCCTGTCTTCAGGTCCACCAAGTGATGCATTTGAGAGCAGTACTCAAATGTTAGCTTCCATTTATTACAAGATATTTATTCTTTTTTTGGCTGTTCTCCGAACACATGGTCCAAGTCATTAAAACAAATTTGTTGAAAACCAATTTGCAGTTTCACTTGTGATCGCCTAGAGGATGTGGGGAGGGAAGGAGGAGAGGGGTGGTTTGAGAAGGTATTGAGTTGGGATGGGTTATGAGGCTAAAATTTCCTCTTGGAAACATTATGGAGATACAGCTTTTGGAAAAATAATAGTCAATGTGTAAACAAACCTGTTTGACCTCAATTTGTATTGTAAAATTGTTCAATTACAGTGTCTGTCTGAAGTTAACCTAGGCCAACCTTGTTTTAAAATTCTAAGTCTGCACCTTGTGATTTCCTCTAGGCTCTGTGCAGCATAGCATATAGATAGCTTCCGCAGTGGCGGGCACACCTTAGCTATTGACTAGTATCTGGATGAAAGAGGCCTTCGTAATACATAGCCACACTACGGCTAAAGAGTAGATGAAAAATGTCTCTATTTGGTCATGCAGTGGAGGAAAAGTCCTTGTGTATACCTTGAATACCTCTGGAAGTCTGTATAAGGTGCACACCTGGGAAGCTTCCATGGAATGCATCCTTTTTGTCATTATTCTGTTTTATGCATGACAAAGAACTTTACAGCCTATACTGTTCATATGTGGCAACGTACACTTTCTATTGTAGATAGGCTTTTAAGATGTGACAGACATTAAGTAGTTTACAGTGATAAAATGTTACAGAAGTCATGAACTTCTATGAGCACTTAAAGGGTAGTTTCTCTTTAAGATGACTTTATTTAAAAGTTTTGAAGGAAGTGTAAAGACTTATTTTGGATTTAATAATCCTATTTTAATACTCTCTTAAATCTGAGTAAACTTGTAGAGACGACTAACATACTGGAAATCATTCACATTGTAATGGTTTCTGAATTGCTTAGTAGTGGTAATTACTCTTACCTTTGCAATTTCTTTGACTTTATAAAAGAGTTTGTAGGATAACTCACTAAAAACATAGACCCTTGGCCCATTTAAGAAATCAGACTCTGGTGTAGACAAGACAGTAGAGAAGACCTATTTCTAGCTCTGTTGCATTTCCCCCTCCCCTCCTGGGGAATGGGTGTAAATGGGTGACTGCTAGGGTCGGAACCATTATTCAGCTACTCAGTTTCCTTGCTTCCCTTGGGATCTTGAATTCCTTCTCATGGCTGCTGTGGCCAGCACCACTGTTCACTGTCACATCACTGATCAGTTCTTCCTTAATAATGAGTAGCAGTTCTAGCAGAGTGCCTCCGCTATTGAGCTTGTCCACCACCTCAATCAATGTTTTCCTCCAAGCACCATAGAAATCTCCTGGGTTGCTTGTGCACTAGCATGATCCATTTCAAGCAGATGTCAGGGTGATTGATATTTTTTGTGAGAGCTAAGGCCTGTGGCTGTGCAGTGTTTTTATCGTTGATTTTTGAAGGCTTCATCTACTTACCCTTGATTGAGCAGTCAGTAACAGATGTTCACCGTGATGTTCCCCTGGTTGAATCCTGACCCATGGATTTTTCAACTGCCCTGTAGCCAGTTCCACACGAAAGCGCCATTTGTTTAAGTTTTTTGCATAAGGTGTAAACACCGTCCTTGATTTTTCTCACTTCTCCTTTCTTAAAAGCCATTATCCATCTCTACAGTTCTCAGTTTGTGTGAACTGTCTCACCATACCGCATACTCCCAGCAAGGCTGTTACACACTCTGGCATATAACCCCTTGTGCTTGCTTCCTGTGCTTAGTGCATTTGTATACAGCTACTAAGAATGCGTCCCTGCTTATGCCACTTTTTCAGGGGGACTGTAAGATCCTCACTGTTGTGGTGTCCTGTGTGTTTTCTCTCTCTGCCATTCTTCTACTTTCTAGGCTTAGATCTCTGCTTCTCTGGCAAACCTAGTTTGAGGCTCTCTTTATGAGGCAAGCCTGTTGGCAATGATGATTTGCATTATCAAATGGATCCTGTCTCTCTCAAGCATTGTTTGTTTCTCAGAGGCTCTTAATGTCTTAAGAGCTGCCTGCAGCTGTGTAGTCAGGTGTTGATCCACGGACTGTGTTTGCTTCTGTCAAAGCCTTTCCCCTGGATCAAGAGGGGCTCTGGTGTCATTCACCGTTGTCCCGGGACTCCTATAATTAGCTTTGGTCAGCTGAAGATCTCCTTTGGGACTGTCATGGTGGCCATGTAGATGGACAACAAATGATAATATTGCAATGGCCACATGAGCCGTAAGAGTTCCTCTGCAACATTCCAGGCTTGGACCATGGGCAAGCAGCAGACCTTTTAAGACGGCCAGTCTGGCTGCTGTGCAGAAACCTTCATCGCCCTGGGAGTCTGCAGTTACTGTCACCCATTGCTTCCTTTTAGTGACACTGGCTGTGCCCCGTGGATCAGGCCCAGATGCTAACCCTGACAGAACTTGTTCCTCCTCGCCTCTTTCTTTGGCTGCAGCTGTATGACTTCTCAGCACCAAAGTAGGTACCCATGGAAACAGTGTGTACTGTTCCTGTTGCGGGAGGTCCCAACTTCCAGCCTCCCTGGTCGTGGGAGTCCTCACCCTAGCCCTGAGCGAGGAAAGCAATAGATTTGGTAGAGGGTGGTCGTGGTGCGGGAGGAGAATTAATGTGGGGAAAAGAACTATTTGCAAATTTGTTCGGGAAAGCAAACTGTGGAAGCTAACTGGGTTAAGAAACCAGTTTGTATCATAAATTTCTGCTTGTGAAGGCTGTTGGAGGTATCTGACTTGGATTGTAAAGGGTGTCAGGTAATGAAGAAAGCTGATATTCTTTTTCTGTGAAGATACGAGAAGTAAGACAAGTAACAGAATAGACTTATTAGAGGTAAAGGGAGTTTGACAGATTGGGGCATTGAAAGTTAAAAGAGCCAACAGTGTTTCTCTTCAGTTTGGTGCTGGAAAGTGTCAGGGCTCGAGTAACAGCAATTTTGAAAGGAAGCAGTCAGCCACCAGGAGACACAAAAAATTCTCTAAAACTAATTTAGAGCAGATTTTGCTTTATTGGTAAATCACAAGAGGTATAAGCAACGTATATTTCTGGCTGGTATCTGCAGACTCTTCAGGTTCTGAAGAGTTCAAAAACTACTACTACAATTTACTATGCCTGCTGTCTCATGAAGTAAAACAAAGGTTTATTGAAATGCCTGCATTCAGATCGTTACATTTTGTGAAACAATGCCAGCACACATTCATCAGTAGCTGTACTAGAAACTAACATGTATCTTCCTGTTTAGGCTAAATTAAAATTATATGAATCCTGCTGAAAAGCAGCAGCAGCAGAACTTTGTAGAAGACTTCACAGAGTGGAAGTACTACACATCTTTTCTGGAAAAACTTCAGAATAAGGGCTGTAAAAAGAGTGTCTCAGGTTGTACAAGTAAACTTTCTTTTAAAAGAAAGGATCCAGTATCCAAAGGTGATGAAGCAAATATCACATGGCTCCATGGGGAAGTTGTGTGTCCTTGGCTCAGGAAAAAGAAAAAGTGTGCTAATTGCTATCTTTAGTACAGACTGTATGGAAGTCTGTTTGGAAATTGCATTCTTCCGTAGCAAACTGTTTCAGAAAGCTGGGTTTTCTGCGCTCATTTTTGTGCATAGGTAGGAGCAGGCAATAGGGCAAGCAGGTATGTGCAAGTACAAAAGTAAAGGCAGAAACAAGCAACAGCCTCCACACCCGGTGTGAGGTGGGTGCGGGGAGAGGAGAAGGTAGGTGTCCAAAAAAGAAGGAGGTTTTGAATGCTGGCTGGCATGGTAAACAAGGTTTCTATTGTTTGATCTACAAAGTGCAAAGAAATGTGAGTTAGTGTTTGTTCTTCTGGAGTAGTTACAACTGTCTCCCAGAGATACTTCACTCCATTAATGCCTTTACCCAGTGACAACAACTTGCAGGAACCCGAGTGTTGGCTAGCTGCTGAAACGGCTTGCAGTTTGTAACCTTAATGATCGTAAAAATACACCTAGTGTGTTTTATATTTCCAGACTGCTGTGTTTGGGGAATTGCTGTCTTCAAACTTCTTCATCTCTCTTGTGTGGTTTTTTTTTTTTTGTCTGTAACCCTTTGAAGCCAGAAGAACTGGGAATTTGTGCAGTACTAATATGATGTGAATTTATATTACGTTGACTCTAAGAGTTGGTGGATAATATTTTAGGGTAATTGTTAGTGTGCGCTTGGGCCTTGGGTTTTTCTTTCTAATTTTTGTAGACTGTGTTTAAAAAGTGTGTATATATACTTGTGAGAGGACAGTGGTTTTGTCACTGAATTTGTGTTCTCGCATAGGACTATATTACAGAGATAAGTGGAAAGTTAAAATAGAAATAAATTTATAGCTCAAATCATAGATTTATTGCAAGTATAATTATAATCTATTGAATTTATTAATAAACATAATACATAAAATTATGAGAACACAAAAATGAAAGGTAAATTTTAACAAAATGTGATCTGTCAAGCTGAACAGCTCCTGTGTGTTAAGACAGCTTCTCTTGTCTATGTTAGGATTTTAATGTTATTTGAATATATCATATCAAATAATATATTAAATATAATAACTATTTTTAATAATTATTATGTCATGCTACTTGAGATATGGTATATATTTATTTTTCCTTATACTAGTGTACATACAATCTAAACCAAAAAGTGCCACTTTTGATGAGAGCAGTATGTTGTGTTGTCTTAGAGGGCATCACAGCTGATGAGCAAATTTCATGATTCTGAATGTTCTTTGATGGTAGTTAGTTGTTTCCTAAAGATATTGGTTTCTTTTATGTGGTGTGATGACAAAATAGTCTTGCAAAGCATTGTAAAATAGCTGCATCTTTAATATAGACAGGTCTTGAGTCTGAAGAACGAGAACCTTCAAGTGCTGCTTTGAATTATCCTCTTAGATGAAAATAAGCTTGTTATTTAGAAGGAGAAAAGAGGGGGCACTTGGAATCTTTCTATATTGAACAAAACTTCTGTTACATTGATGTAAATTCTTACCATACTTCATCAGTTGTTCATACATCTCCTCTTCAGAGTTTTATTTGTTGTTCTGGGGGGGTAATCATTTGATTTGCTGTGTTCTCCCTAGTTACAGTAGGTGATTTTAGCAAATACCTAAATAGAGTAGCTACTAAATCTGGAAAATAATTGGATTTATCTAATCCTCAATTTTAGAACGTTTTTGTACAGAGGACTAGAGAGAACTGATATGGTATCAGAAGCAAAATAAGATTTCTTTTTTTATATTTGTAGAAATATTAGCCTACTCAGATTTCAGATGATCATAAATGAGAAGATATTGATTTTGAAGGTTTCCCCCCCCCCATGTGATTCTAATTCTCAGTGTGAGAGAGACAGACTACTTCACTTGTGTAGAGCTACAAGGCTAATCTCCCACCTTTAAGATTCCGTGCTAGTTATTTTAAGTCTAATGAGGTTGTTGGGGCATGGCTTAATAGGCTGATTGTGTGCAGATGGCAGTTGCCTTGTCTTATTTTTATCTCCTAATTCTGTTGAATAGTACTATAGTGGAAAGAGTAAACATTTGTGTGATAAATGTAACAATTTTTAGAATTGCTCTCAGAATTTGAGAATACTTATTGCTAGTGTTCTCAAATTTACTTTCTTTTAAGAAACTTTTAACTTACTGCTTTAAATGTTTCTTTTGCCTCCAGGTTTTGAAAGTATTTTAGAAGGGCTTTATGGACCAAGGCTACGAAGAGACCTCAGTTTATTTGAAGGTAAATGAGCCAGCTTTTAGTGCAATGACCTTTATTTATTAGTTTTTCTTTTAGTTAAATGTAGTTTAAATTATATATTGAATTCTAAAAAGGAAATCTTCAATTGTTTTCTCTTTCTAGTGTTTATTCATCATGTTCTTGTCAAAACTGTGCATAGGCAAAACGCTAGGTAAAATGGTACCTAGGTTTTGTTCCTATACAGGGAAATTTTGGATTAGCTAAGCTTTCCTGAGAGGCTCTCATGAGAAAGATTTACTTTTCTGGAATACTGCATGTCCTGCTTCATTTTTTTGGACAGCTTTTAGAAAGGGAAGACAAGCTACTTAGCTTCCTATTGACGTTAATTGGGAAAAGGAAGGTAATGAATGCTAGTTTGGTTTTCTTGTAATAGTCAAGAAAGTTTAACCTTTTTATAGAATTTTATTTTTACATCTTAGTATATATAAAAAGTAAGCTTTTTATTTTTATATGTCTTTGTATGTAAAAAGTATATCTATATTTAAATGTGTGTGTATATGTATGAAAAATAGTTATGTTGTTTCCATTACCCTTAGACCTGATCTTATTCAAAATGGGTTTGGTTTTGCTGGAATAGCTGTCAATAACACCTGAATCTTCAGTTAGTTAAGTACAAACTGATTTAGCCGTCTTTAACAAAGGCAGAGGAGGAAAATCCAGCATAAAATTGCTTTGAAGTGTTTGAAGAATTGTTCTGTCAAGTTCATTTTCATGTCTTTAAATAAAAAATGTTCTTTCTGTTATTGAACCTTCAAAATGTTCCATTTAATTTCTTTACAATATAATCTGATAGTGTAATTCATAAAGCATGTAATTTATATACTGCTAGTACGTGAGGTGTTACATTGCTACTTTAGAGTTCCTGCACGCATAGATGTGAGCTATCTTATGGGAAATATTTTAGCTTATTTGCCTCATGCTGCTGAAAATTTTTTGTAACCTATTTCAGATCTCCTATTTCTATTGCTTGTAAAGACCCTTTAATATTTGTTGCCCCAGTGACTTTGTCCTTTGTCCGTTCATGTTTAACTAAAATGTAAAGTGTGAAAATTTTTTTTTTCCTAATTTGCGAGAGTGAATGTCAGCAATGTGCCTGAATTTTTCAACAGTTAAAACTTGTTTCCGTTTGACACATTTGTAAAACTGACTTTAGTTCTGGAGCAACTGCAGAAGAGATGAAGGAGTGTTAGGCTGGGATGCCCACCTTACCTTACTATTTTTGGTTCATTTTTATAGATAGAGTATCTGTAACTTCAGTAATCCCATTTGAAGTTGCCGTATTTTGTACAGACACAGTAGATGTAGACCTTATAGTATAGGATGCAAGGCTATTTCAATTTGACATCTGAATTGCATTATGAATATTAATACAGAACTCTTGAGTAAAAATTGTTATAAATATTTCTGCTGTCGTAATTTAAGTGTCACTTTTCACTTTACAGATAATGAAACTAAGATACAAAGTAAAGAGTTTGCCTTAGTTAACAAAATATATGGTTGGTAGAATCAGAACCCAAGTATTTACTCATAGCAATATGCCTATATCACTGCATCTTGTAAGGTGTCAATTTTTCTCATCATAACCACCGAACCATGCAGCATTATGCCTCGTTAGTAAGAGTGTATGTTTCCTTGAACAAACCTCAAGAAATTTTATGGCTTTCTTATCTAGAAATGTGTGAGAGACTGCTGAAATACATTCTGCTTAGCTGCAATAGAATTTTTTTCTCTTACATTGTTGGTTTTAGCTATTGTTTGTAACATAATAAAAATGAATAATGTGCATAAAGTGTAACATGAGTGTGTTGATTTTGATGTGTTTCCTCCTTAGTTCTGTCTTGAAATAATATTTGATCTACAGGTTAAATCATTGTTTTGTATTGTCTCAAAGTTGCTTGAGAGAATAAGAAATTGTAGTGACAAATTTAAATGATAAAAGGTACACTTCCGTTTTACCAGGTTTTTTACTTTTCAGAGAAAATATCTTGTAAACCTAAAAAATGGTCTTGCTGAGAAGCCAAATTAGACTGAAATAGGCACCCATAACAGCAGATAGTTACTTGAAGATGTTTTCCTGAAATTCTTATGTGATATATATGTAGGACTTAACTTGGGTTTGCTTAAGTGGTTTTTGTCAAGTCTGTTATTGGGCACCAGTTTTTTTTCCTGACTGCTTTGATAGTTCAGCTTCTGCTGCGAAGTTGTCAAGTTCTACATCTTGGTACCTGACCTTGGTCATGCTCCGAATGAGCTAGAGGCTTCTTGTGCCATTGAATCCTTAGGGCTTTCTAATCCTTTGCTTATAAACATTTTCACTTAAGTAGACTCACACGTAAATTGTTGTTCTTTACATTCTGCTTATGTATATTTAGCTAAAGTGTTAGAAAGCTTTTCCTCTCATCATCTGGTATGTGTGTATTTTCTTTGACGGATTAGGTTCTGGGGTTCTAGTCTCTTACGGACAGAGCAAAAACAGTGTCTTGTGGGAGAAAAGCAGCTCTCATTCTTTCTCTGCCAGGAATGAAATTTTTTTTATACAGGATGGAAGGTTTATTTAAGGGTGTGTTCTATTTTTCCTTAGGTTGTGCTAGAATATTTATTCATATATAAAGTAATGAAGTAAAAAAATTATATTAGAAACACAAATCTGTAATATCATTCAAGTTTTTATGAAGTTAAAACAATGAAGCAACACAATAAACCCCTCAAATATTCTAATGTACTTACTAGGAAGCAGTAGTGCCATGTAGAATAGAAGGGGATAATTTGTTCAGAATTATGACCAGTAGCTGGAAAATTTTTTGGGACATTATTATAGTAATTCAGAAAATACTGAGAAGTAAGGGTTTAATTTTTTTAAGCTAACTCATATTTACATATACTAGACAATTATTTCAAATTTTGAGATAGACATCTGTAGTACTGAACAGATCCCATGTTTATTAATTTGGTCATTCAGCATGACTCCTTGGGAAAAGGGGTTTGTGGAAACAAAGGTTTGAATTGATTAAGAAATGAAAAAAGGTAGTCGCTTTTGTCAAAGTTCACCACTTCATTCTTAAAAAATGGAAATAAGTTTAACAGCTTTGTGTTAAATGACGCTTTGGTTTCAGGGAATAATCTGTACCATGCTTTGTATTAAAATGCTCTTTGCACAGTCTTAACTTTTTCTCATGGACTGGCTAGTGTTGTGGGTTGGCAGCAAATCTTTCATCAGCTGACCCCAAGCAAGATAAAATGGGGAGAGGAGATGACTGTGATCCTAAATTGAATGCAGCTAAGAGGAAGTTTATTCTGCTTAAAGTGCTACCTGAGACTCTGATCTTTCTGAGAGTATGGTTGTCTATCTGTAGTTAAAAACTAATATTGGTCTCGGTGTGTTTCCTGTGGTGGTGACCTGAGACTGCTGGATGCTTGGCATTTGATACATCTGCTATCTGATGGCAGTTTTGTTTAGCTCACTGGCATACTTAATGTGTTATGTCGTGCATGGTTTGTACTTCTTTGAATAAATTTAGTGTTATGTAGAGCTGATGTTTCTCAAGGTTTGCTTTTTTGGCGACACACAAGGATTGCTCTCTAATTACACATTTAACAGTGGAACTTCAGGATTCCAAGGCAGAAGAATTTCTCTGAAAATATAAAAGCTGTCTTGGCGTTACACAAAGAATCCGAATGTTCATAAGTTGATTTACTGTGGTTGCAAGGAAGACTACGAAAACATGAACTTGTTATGAAAGAATAGTGTGCGTTTTTTCATCTCTGGACATCTTAAATGAGTAGTTCTAACAGGCTGGGACAGCTAGATTAATTCAGCAAAAATAACTCATTATCTTTTCCTACTGTCCAGTCAAGAAAAATCCTGTGTCTGTTTTTGATCATCAGCTGTCCAACCTGTCAAAGCTGCTGGTTTGCATCCCTGGAAATATATAACATGTTGTTAATAGAGAATTCTGTTCCAAGTTAGTATTTCAGAGCTGAGTAAACTAGATTTAAATAATAATACAGACTTACTTGGGTTATGTTCACACTCTAACTTAAGAACCTCATTTGTTCAGATTCATTTTATTTCTGGTGGTGGCTCTGTGATAATGTATTTAAGAAAGAGTAAAAGCTTAGCAGCGAAGAGGGGAGGAGTGGGAAACAACCTTACAGACAGCAAGGTCAAAGGAGGAAAAGGGGAGATGGGGTGCTCCAGGCAGTGGACCAGAGATTTCCCTGCAGCCCACAGAGAGGACCTTGGTGAAGCAGGTAGAACCTTCTGGTAGAGGACCACATCAGAACAGATATCCACACTACAGCCCATGGAGAAACCCCACACTGGAGCAGGTGGAGATGCCCTGAAGGGAGCGACAGCCCATGGAGAGCCCATGCAGGAGCAGGTTTTCTGGCAGGAACTGTGGGCCTGTGGAGCAGTCTCTTCCTAAAGGACTGTGTCCTGTGGAAGAGGCACGTGCTAGAATAGTTTGTGAAGAGCAGCAGTTGTGGGAAGGACCTGCGCTGGAGCAGTGCATTGAGGGCTGTAGGCTGTGGGAAGGACCTTATGCTGGAGCAGGGCAAAAACATGAGGAGGAAGGAGCAGCCGAGAGGAACTGTTATGAACTGGGGACAGCCCCTGTTCCCCATCCTCCTTGCGCCATTTGGGACAAGGGAGGAGGCAGAAGAATCGGGAATGAAGTTGAAGCCTGGGAGGAAGGAGTGGTAAGGTGGTTTTAGTTCTGCCTCTTTCATTATGCAGATCTAATTTTATTAGCAATAAATGAAATTAATTTTCCCCAAGTTGAGTCTGGCTTGCCTGTGACAGTAATTGATAAGTAATCTCCCTGCCTTTATCTTGACCCACAAGTTTTTCCATCTTACTTTCTCTCCCTGCCCTGTGGAGGATGTGGAGTGGCAGAGTGACTGGGTTGGGGTTGGCAGCTGGACAAGGTCAACTCACAACAGTGTGTTACTGAAAGCAGATAATCTCAAGAACCTCCCTAGCACAATTGTGACTGTAATTCAGTGGTACAGAGAAAAGGAGGTAATAAGGGGGGGGAAGGAGGGAGGCTGTTTAGGTTGTAAGTAAATGAATGGGCTGGAGAAGGACCTTGGTGTTGTAGTTAATCAGGTTTGTGTTCACCTGCCAAAATGCTGCAGCTGTGATAGTCATGCACAACTAGGATACTGTAAGTACTGTGTACAGTTTAAGGAAGTCTGGTGTAAATGTAAAAGAAAGGCATCATCTTGAGATTTTCGTCACCTGTGTTCAGGAAACAGGTGTTCCAGTGAGAATGGTGCAGAAAGATGGGGTTGAATCTTGAGAGAAGACTGGGTGGACTACATTAGCCTAGAAAACTGAAGGGTAAATGGGAGGATAATAATATTTCCTGTAAATACATCAAGGTGCTAAATACCTAAACAGTTATTGTTCATGGGTATAAGAACAATGTAGCCACAAAAGCAGACTGGAATAACTTGCCATGAGTAAATCTAAACAAGAAATTAGAAGGTTAGTTTCAACTATTAGCATAGTTGGTTTGGGAAAAGCTTTAAAGCAATTAATGATTCGGGAAGAGAAGAGCTTGTGGTGGAAAACTCTTAACTTTTGAAATGGAGCTTAATAACTTATTTAAAGAAAATAGATGACGTGTCTCCATTCTACTGAATACTGGACTTGATATAGGTGATCTGTTTAAGTCCTATATTCCCTCAAGACCAAAGTACATCCTCTGATAAAAATGTCTTCTGATTAAAACATATGAAGTTACTTCAAAGTTCTCTAAATAAATCAAGTGCTGCGAGTGAGTGTAGGGTTTTGTTTTTCCTATAATGATGGTATCAAATGGATTAAAATATTTTCAGTACAGCACACGTAGCTCAAGTGGTGAGGAGTCCATATCCTAATTCCTAGCTTAATTTACTACAGGTTTTCATGCTTTTGTTAAAAGGAATGATGACTGGAATTCAGAGCTGTATTTACAGTATTCAGATGCCTCCAGTAACTGTGATAGGTAATGAGTTGAAATGTATGAGTTTACCTTACATTTTAAGACAGGTGCCCTCTGCTATTTGAAAGTTGAGCCGTGTGAGCCAGACAAGACTTTGGAAATACCTGAAGATTTGAATACTACTGACTACAATGTACCAAAAATGCAAAAATGGTGGAATTTATTCAAGAGAATTGTAGGATGTATATCTTGTTCTCAAAGTCCATTTTTACTTGTTTAAAACATCTAGCTTTTTTTCTTCTTTTAAGACTGTGAGCCAGAAGAGCTAACTGACTGGTCTATGGATGAGAAATGTTCCTTTTGTAATTTACACAAAGAAACAGTCAGTGTAAGTATGAACATGGTATCAAGCATGACTTCCCAACACCCAATCTTTGCTATGAAAGTAAGAATTGGAGAACTGAATTTTGCATATAGGTTAATACTGCATTTTGACTCAAGATAGTTTGGCTATGAGAAGGGAGTGAGGTGGTTTGGCTTTATAGTAAATATCTTTTTAGTGGTTCTTATTCACTTAATAGCTCAATAATTTAATTGTGCATTGTAGTACCAGTAGACTGACTTCTGAAGGATGTTATAATCTTCATATGTCTTCTAGGATCGTACATCAATTATCGGTTCTTCACAGTCGACGCCTACAGAGGAACTGTCATCTCAGGGCCAGTCCAACACTGATAAGATTGAATGCCAAGCAGAAAACTATCTAAATGCACTCTTTCGAAAGAAAGGTAATATAAGCATGTCTTTTATATTAAGAGATACGACACAAATCTAGAAGAACCAAATGATTTAGGGTTGATTTTTATTTTTAAGTAGTTTTGTCTACTGAATGCTGTTTCTCTTCTTTATTCCTTTGCTTTTCCTTAATCTTTTTCATTGCTGGAATCACCAAATGAAGCATGACTCTTCCTACTTGCTGTTGATTCTATTAAATTGTGTGTTTTCTTGAATCCCTGTTCATTATATTTTATTGCTTTTTTTACCATAAGCTACTGGTTTGTTTTCATGCCAGCTTCAGGTGCCAGTCTCTGGAATTTTAAGCATTTAAACATTTTCTGTTCCTCAACTTTCACTTCTAGTTTTCTTCAGGAGGACCGTTTTAGGTGAGAGAATGTACCTTACAGATTACACAATGGGATTTGGGATCTTCACACACAAAAGCTTCTACTTAAAATACATCCAAGTCAGAGATTGAAACCTCTTGTCAAAATATAGTATTTAGCAACTCAATTCTTTGGCACTGAGCAAGTTATAGCAGTACATGAGTGGCTGACAAGTCAGCTTGGTTCAAGTTAGTTACTTAGCTAGTCACTGTCAATAGCAGCAAAAAATACTAATTTTTTTCCTTAAATTTCTGTGTAAGGAATGTGAACACAGCTTTACTCAGTAACTACAGCTTTTACAGGTTTTGCTTGTGTTTAGTAGGTGTACTTGGATGTCAGAATAGCTGAGTATGACGACGGTGACAAACTTTGCTCTAACAAAGTATTAGAGAGACTCAGACGCATTGTCTTCCTTTACGTAGGTGGGAGAAAAAAACAAAGCTAATTTTGTCCCCTTTACCTTGTTGTAGCAGGAAGGGATTACTAAACCCTTGAACCTGGGGTGGGTGGAATTTTTTCTGCACGGGGCATCTGTCTGTTCAGCCTACGTTTTGCTTAGGACTTTAAATGGAGTGCAACAGCATTTTGAGTTCATCTTCGTTCCTTGGCTTTCTTTAAAACCAACTATTTTCCATTCGAAATAGAATGTCCAGTGATGTTGCCACCTCATTGCTTCTGAAATTCTTACTGTGTTTTCATCACAAGCCAGTTGCATGGCATGTCCCTAGGCAGGTATTTTAATTCCTTCAAATTTCTACTTTCTCAGATCTTTTCTTGGTCGTGATGTACAGTGTTTTTCAACGTTTGCCTGCTCTATGCTTCTGCTGGAGATGCTGTCCTTTGATACTCCTTGAGAAAAACTTTTATCATGGGAGAAGTGAAACTTGGCATGATCTCACCTTACCAGAGTGACTGACTTCTGTGAAGTTTTTCGCAAAGACCATTTGGCTTTTTTAGCATCTTCCTTAGGTTTTTTCATCTGCTGAATCAGTAATGCTAGGTTAAAAAGGCTTTGTCTATTGAAAAACAAAACCAAAGTATTTTCCAGTTGTTTTTGTGATTCTCTGAAGGACACTTGTAGTCTTGGGTAAGAGGTACTCTTTGCTGAAGAGTTTTCTAAGAATATTGCTTCAGTTCAGGTTCCAGCAAAGTCTCTGAAGTTATTCACATTATGGGAAATGAAAAGGCAAAAAATTTTGTATCTGTAAAGGGCATGTGAAACCAATTTATGAGGTATTTAGGTAATTGTCATGACTTTATAGGAGGAAGATGAAGAGTTTTGCTAGGAAAATCCCAAGTTGCTTTCTGAATTTTTATAGGTTTTTGAGATCAGTTATCAACTTAGGAAAAAAGAAATCAAAAAGTATCAAGTAACTGTTAGCTAAGGAACAATTCTTATACCTGGTACTAAAATAGATGCACTTTCATTGTCAGAAAAAAAAAAAGTAGAATTCTTGGTTGCCTGTCTTTACAATGGAAGTAACACTTGTTTCACTTGTTTTGATTGCAAATTCCACAAGATCATAGCTGTCTGTTACTATCATAACTAGCACAGTTTCATTTAGGGCCTCTGAACAACTTCTAAGACTAGCAAGCAGATTTGAGAGTTGTGTTTATTGGTCTCATTATCCTTTTATTTTAGAACAAGTTAGTATATGGCTCAAGTTTTTAATTTGCAGACTGGTTTTTGGTTTTGGGTTTGGTTTTTTTGACATCAGGAAAGTAGTTCGGAAGATCTCAAAACATGCAGCCATGTTATATCATTGTCTACAGTATACAACCTTCAAGGCATTCATAGATGAGCATTTGTCTGTGGAGTCTGTCAGAGATGATTCCTGTTTCCTTTAAGAGGATGATAGAATTACTTCCAAGATGGGTAAACTCTTGAGAGGCTGTAAGTAACAAAGTCTTCTGTTAGGAACCTATCTTCACTATGTGTTCCTGAAAAAACAGTTTGGTAGGTAGTTGTCTGTAGGAAAGTCCTACCATTGGCAGACACCTCAGTAAAAAGCCAAAGTAATTTTTGTTATCAAACTTTGATTGTTACCATTAAACAATGTATCTGAAATCCAGATGCTTTCTTCCTTTACCCATTTGGTGTTGTAAGCAGAGTAGACTCTGATGCTTTTCCACTTACATAACCTTAAAATTCAATCAATTTTCTTTTGTCAGAAGGAGTTACGAGTAAAAACTGTGATGTATTTTTAAAAAACACGTTAGTCTTTTTTTTACTATGAATATTACAGGGTGTGGCATATGTGATCATCATTATGTGGCAGAACCAGAGTTAAAAGCTTGATCAGACATTTTGATCATGGATTATTAATTTGCTGGGTTTCTAGTCATCCACGTTGTATGTTCTTGGAAGCTTTTTTTCCATGCAATATTAATGTGACCTCTTTAAACAAAAACAACAAAAAAGAAAAGGTCTTTTAAATATATTCGCCATTGTGCATTGGATTCTATCATCAGGACAGGATTCACCAGGAGAAGATAGAAACCTGAAAAGCTTTTGCAGAAATTAAGAAAATGAGGCACAATGTTAGAGGGAGAAAAGGATCAGGATGCCTTGAATCTTTACAGATACTCTGGGTAGCTTTGTTAATAATCTTCAGTGCCATGTTTTCCATACCAGAATAATTTTCTTGTAAGCTTTTTGAAGTTCTTTTTTGTTTCTAGGTATCTGTCTCATTCTAAAATATTTCCTTTCATAACTATGGCTTTCTTACACCATACCATATACCTGCATTTAACTCTGAGTTCTCCTGTTCTTTGCTTAGTTGTATCTCCGAGATACCTAGATGTCGCAAGCTGGTTATGCTTATTGGACAGTGTATATGCAATTTGGCAAACTTGTGACAATGTAATCTTGCACTTATAATCTCAGACTACAAAAAGTGTTACTTTCTGAAGGTGTGATTTTGAGACGTACGCACTACGTGATCCAATACCTGTAATTCCTTTTTATTAATAATTGTAAGAAATCTAATTTGTCTGTTCAAAATCTGAAAGGTTTTCTGTAAGAACTGACAACTCTGTCATAGCTTGTGCAGTAAACTTGTATGACAACCTTGCTATCCCTCTTCCTCAAGTTCATCAGGGAAGAATGTTTAGCAGGATTTCAGCTGCTTTCTTAAGTAAATCATACTTTTTGTGGTGACTGCCTGCCTGTCAGTGTTACTATCTTCACTGACTTCTGAATTTCTTGGTCATTTTCAGCTACATTTAAGAAAATCCTTAGATATGACTGTATAGAGAGTAATGAAAATTACCATCTGAGTAGAGGAAGGAAAAACATTGAAAGTTTGCAAGAGCAGAAAACTGAAAGTGAACTTGGCCCGTATTCCTTATGTTTATTGGTCAGTCAAGTTAACTAAACTAGTCATTATAGATTGCTCAGAATAAATTGCTGTATTGTGTTTTTAACTTGCTGGTGATCTGGCAGTGAGCTGGACAAGTTTATGGGTAGAGCTAAGAATATTACTGGGACACTTTGGTGGCTGTTGAGGTGGGATCGCTCTACAAAGCATGGCCTGCTTGTGAAAAGGGGAGAGCTGGAGTGAATACAGGAAACATGCTGATAAGCAACCAGGTGCTCTTAGTTCTGCTACTCGCACAACAGGATTATAAAGTACAAGGGAGCTCTGATTCCCTGTTGATTTCCACTGCCTTTTGGTATTGTATCAGGAGAGAAATTAAGTCCCTATTTTGACTTTTTAATGAAAAAATACTGTTTTTCAAAACATAGAATACTACTGTGGAGCACTATTTTGGGAGCTTTTAACTCATCGTCTGTTGTCCTGCCACATACATGTGTAAGTCTGAACTATCAGTTAAATTGGTCGCTTCTTGGTGCATTGCAGTCTAATGATCACACGTAGCTTTAATGTACAGAATGATTAAGAATATGGATTTGAATAATACAAGGTGGTGCAGTACATAAACTGAGGAAGTCTTAATCCTACATGTGAGTTTTGAATTAAAATAAATTATTGCAACTGGTCATAATCACACATCATTTTTATTACTGCCTTCTCTTGCATTTTGACTGTAATCTTGACAATCACAAGCAGAAAATATCAGATTATATGATACAGATGTCTCATTTACCCTTTGCTTTTCCTAATAATATCAGGTCTACAGTGATCTGAAAGAAACTAGAAAAACAACAGAGCTACCTCTTACTCTGAATCTTTAGAGACTCTTCTGCTGGAATTGAAGTAGTATGTATGTATGTACATGATCCATGGAGTTTTAAAGCAATAGTGAAAAATAGAAGTTTAAGCAGATTTAGGCACATAGATACAAAACTTTGTAAGCAGCCATAATCATGACTTCTAATAAAACATCTTAGAATAAAATCTTTTTAGGTCATACAAAGTATATCTGGTGCCATCTGCTGATAATAATTGAGAAATATCTGCTAGTGATACTAAGCTCAGAGACCTAATACTTTTCTTACCCCAAAAATAAATTGCATTTTAAAATTTTATAGGACTAATTACATATTTCCTATGTGTAGTGAAACTTTACCACTGTAGACTTAAAATTATAGTTCTCTACATGTTTTCATTGCGTACTTGTATAATAATCCAGACTTACAGCGATTGAATGTAAGTAGTTAGACTTCATATAACACTTCAAGTGCATGTACCCTATTCTGATCACTGAGGTGTCTCCTATTGACAAAACATTATATAAGAAGTTGCATTTACCCTTAAAAAGTCTATTTTATTTCAAAAATCTGCAACGTGTAAGAAGAAAATATTAAAGGAAAACATATAAATTTTTCTTCTTCCTTTGAATATCTTCTCACTCAATTCTGCTCGATCTCATTTGGAGAGCTATGGGAAATTACTTCTAACTTCAAATACTTTAAATTACTTGCTCCTCATAATACAAGTTGTGCATCCACAGCTTCATGCTCCATTAGGAAGCAAAGCAGCATTAACAGGAATGGATCAAGAGCAGCTTTTTGATACCTCTGAGGAGAACAGGGGCAAACTCTTCACAGTGGTGCATAGCAGGGCAACGGAAGATTACAGACGAAATGAGAGGTTCTGTTTTACGTGAGGAAAAATGAGGACAGGCAAGCAGTGGAACAGAGAGATTGTACAGTCTACATCCATGGAAGTACTCAAAACTTAACCAGGTAAAATCGAGAAAAACCTTATTTCATCTCAGTCGACCCTGCTTTGAGCAGGCAGTTTTACTAGAGACTTCCCAAGGTCCTTCTGACGTGAATTAGATTTAATGATTTACGCCATAGAACAGTTGACACTGAACATGTGATAGTGACACTATTAGCATTTATGGCAGCAATGCTTAGACTAACTGTGGTCTACCTCAGTACAGTTAATATGTATTAGCAGCAAGAGCACTTCAGATGCACCACTGGAACACATCTTTCAGAATATATGCCCTGAGATACACATACATGCAGACCCACTCCTGACCCCCATATTACCTTTTTAGAGTAAATTAACTTAAAAATCTGTAGACTGCCAGTAGCTGTAGGAGTTGAATATATGAGAAATTTTGCTGCATTTATTCTTCCCTAGGGAGTATCTGGAAATTTCTAGGAAAAAAAAAATAAAACTAATACCAAAGAAAATATTATCAGAACAAAAATAGAAATTCTTTGTTGTTACTCCAAGTAGGTCAAAAAATTACTTTGCTCCTAATGGAAAAGCGGGCTTCTCCTGCAAGTGTCTAAAAGCAATTCATGCTTGTATACTACCAGTGTGAAGAGTCTAAAATGGAATAGAAAGGCAATGGAAACTTGGCAGTTCTAAAGGAGTTTTGTCTTGCAGTTTTATAATAATTGATGCTGGGGATGGTGATTAATCGGTACGAATTTTTTCTAGGCTGCTGTTTTCCAGCTAATGGTAGACATCCTCAATGCTCTGTGATCTTTTGCTTTTTAAAGGCATAGATCATACCAGGATGTAGAATAGCCATCTCTCCCATTTGCACCGATTGTCACCTGTCCTTCAAAAATCTTCGGAGAAGATTTTCTTGGGTGCATGCAGCAAACTAATATCTCTAAGAAGCATTGTTCCAGACCAGATCTCTGGTAGACTATTCAGTGTTGATGATGATGTGTATATTTCATTTTATATGAATTACTTGATTACTGGGTGTCAGATTTTTGATTGCTAGTGTTTGGGCGTGGTTAATTTTGTTTTTAAGCTAACCTACTGATCCGTAGTTTTCATTGGCTAGAGCTATGATTCCCCTGTCATGCAGGCACTTACTTTTGTTCCTAGATAATTCAGTTTTTCAATTCTGTTCTGTCTCGTATCTTTCCTTATTCTTTTATTATTTTTTGCATATACATTAAAATTTTTACACCTGTTGCCTTACTGCTTCACTGTCTTTTGTTGAATTTTTTGCATCCTTGTAAGTGTGTCTCTAGGATGGTAAAATCATGCAGTTGAACATTATCATTGAATTCATTATTTAAGAATTGGAAAGTACCAGTAAACAAAGAATATCAGTGCCTGGGTGTTAAATGAGGGGGAGAGATCTCTTTCTGTGTAGATATCCTCAATCATTTAGAATTTCAGTTCATACCTCTCCTCTAGGAACTCCTATCAGTTTTAGAAATTTTGGTAGAGATCTGGTTGACTGACTGTCACAAGACAGAGCTTCAATGGTAAGCAGACTTGTTTTGTCATGCCATGGATAAGGCCTTTTGAAGCCAAGATGTCTAGCATGTATTCAGTCTTTGAAAATGTTAGAGCTTCATCTTACCTCATGAAGCATTATTGGAAGGCCAACTGGAAGGTATTTGCAAGAAGCATTTGAACAGTCAGCTGTCCTCTCCTATGCTTTTGACAGCAGATCGCATATGTGCATGTTTGTAATTACTTGCAATGCTCTATTTGTGAAAATGAATTCTCAAAATGGAATATGTTTTGAATAAACATGAAACAAACCAAAAAAATGTTCTATGCATTCATCCTGAACTTCAGCAGCATTCTTTGATCTGTCTCAGTGGTCACTCTCTTGCTGGTAAATGGGTAAAGCTTCACTGGGGTAAAATGCTTGAGCAAATATGCTGTGTGATCCTCCAAAGTACCTATTAGGAAATTTACACTTTGCATGCAAGCATCTACCTGATCCAGTCCTTTCAGTTTCTCTACTTCTGTGAAAACAAAACTCAATTTGTCATCCATCTTATCTGTTTCAGACTAAGTATCCCAGTAACTGCCACTGTGTCCTTTGGCATTTCTTGTAGGCAATCAAATGCTAATTCTTCTGTATCACATTCACACTTACTTTAAATCTTTAAATCCCTGTGCCTTCTTGATGAAATCTGTTTCACTCATTACCTATAAACTGCAGGATAAAACATTGAAAAGGATATTTTTTGTTTGTGTGCGTGTAGAATTGAAGGAAAAAGGGAAGAGTGGGACAGTGAAATGAGTACTACTGCTGCCACTTCGGGGAAGAACATAGATCTTTGAGTATGGACAATTGGGCTTGTTTTGTGAAATGAAGTGTTGCAGTTGTCAGTGCAGAATTGCATTGATGAATAATGCAGCTTACTTTGAGTTTCTTAATTACATTGTTATTTATGTTAAGATACATATACTTATTTTGTTGACCTTTCTGGTACTTATATTTACATTAGGGTTCTTTTTTCAGTGATGCACAAATGTAGTTTCAGCTATGCTTGTTAATAAGAGGTTTAACTTTTTTGTAGAGAACTTTATTTTGAAATCATAGGTATCTCATGTTTGACTCTTCTGTTATTTTTGTGTTTTTAAAATGAAACGCTTCTTTCCATGGGACTCTTACATACCCAAACAAAAAGTAGGGTACATACAGTTTAGAACAGGACATAAAGCTTTTCTCCCAAACGTGTTTGTTGGTAGCACTTTAAAAATGTCCTGGAAATGTCCTGAATATCCTGTAAGATTTTACAATAAAAACTTGGAACTTTACTGTAAAATTCAATTGCTTGTATTACTACCATTTGTATGGGACTTTTCGAGTAGCATCAAAGCAGTTTTGACATGGCAATCCTGAATCCAACAGTGGGGATTACAATCTAATATGTAGGTGAAACAATTTTTTTTCTCTTAAGATCACCTACTCAAAAGTCCAACTTCTTTATGTTATGAGAAGGACTAATCTGTGGAACTGCACTTTAAAATTAATTCTTTTTG
>Ga0181612_145218_pt1 | contig 31694 bp, 14 predicted proteins | sample HoacroProtozoa21_FD_119630 | JGI IMG/M metagenome (GOLD analysis project Ga0181612, IMG submission 119630) | Hoatzin crop microbial communities from Cojedes, Venezuel. Combined Assembly of Gp0051906, Gp0051904, Gp0051908 | reverse complement strand
GCTGGTGAAATAGTACTCTTATTTTCTGTAATAAACACCAAGATCAAAACATTATGCAAGTTAAATTTCCTTGAAAGGTTCCCAGCAGGAGTTTTCCTTTTTGTTTGTGCAGTACGTGATTTCCTCTCACCCACAAAAAACATACCAAGAATGTGCATGTGCCACTAACACTAAGCAGCACTTCCTTAATCACTCATTTCCAACAATTTATGGATGATCAGTGGCAAAAACGAGCAAAAATAATGAAAGCACGCAATGAAAGCTCATTGAGACAAACCGGCTTGGACTTCCTACTCATTTCGGTGTCTCTTTAAGATGGGGGTCTGATACAAATTAGCCACTGGGAAAAGAGTCATCTGGTCATAAAATACAGTACAAGGTCACTTTTATGTAAGTTTGCCAAAAGGGACATAAACCAGGACAATTTCAAACTGTGACACAGGATAGAAGTATATTAAAAAAATCTTTGTTCCTCCTCCATTGTGCTGTCATGTTGCTCAGCTTTATAGACATTCTGAGCACCAGCTCCGGCCTCTTCGCTTCCACCTGGTCCACCTAATTAATTAAGCAAGGAAGTTACCTCAAATTTTTGTACTATTTGTTTTTATTATCATGCACTTCTTTTGATGTTCTAGGAGTTAACCTCTTAATCCACAGACTCTGTGTGTTGTGTTCTGAACATTTTGGGATGTCTGGATAATTTGGATAATTGGTCAGGATGTTGCTGTCGCTCATGTTAAACTTTATGCCATGACTTCAAGTTCAAAGATCAGTATTAAGGTAAAATACTTCATAAAGTCTTTTTAAAACTCTACACTCGTGATGATGCAATACCTAGTCATTCCAGTTTCTCACGGCGGTAAATTGCACTATTTGTATTTTCTTACAAGGAAATTACTCCTAAACATCTTTATCTTTGTCAACTTCAAACAAATACAAATTTCAGTTGAAGTTACATCAAGAGAAAGCATATTTTAAGGTCAAGAAAAGGTACAGCAATTATCTCCTCAAAAATGCTTGCCTCCTTCACTCAGCAGCACACATCTAGTTTTCTGTGCAGTCTGTTACCACACATGGAAACGTCGGCGCTGTGAACTACAGATGCTCAACTGCAGATACCACAATTTTCCTTTTTTGAAAGGAATGATAGAGAATGAGGTTAATTCTGACATTAAGGAACTTCGTTGACACCTTTGTTTCATAACTGTACTACACAATTTGACAAAGCACCAAAAGAGTATCTAAACAAGACATAGCTTTATGCACAGACTCTGCAAAAGAAGGCAAAAAGAATGTGTGCATAAATACACACATTGTGTGTATGCATATACACAAAGATATACACATATTATACACCAGCAATATTACTTTTATAATTATTTTTCTGAGAACAGATATCTGCAACTGCCATTAAATAGAAATAAGCTATGGCAAGGAAGAGCACTTAAGCTCTTTAAAAGGGCATGATCAACCCCCTTAGGCCCAAAATGCCCTTTTTGAATTAACATAGTGATTGTAATTAAAAACTAGGCAGAAAATCAATTTGATTTTCAGTACAACACTGCATCCGTCCATGGCGAGTGCTTAATTTCCGTATTTCTCTCCTCTGCACAATATGCAAGTCCTCAGTTGTTTTAAACAGTTGCCCTGGGGAATTGAAACGAGTCTGTAAGAGGGGCCATGTGCCATTTAGAAAGTATACTAGCAACCAAGAAAAAAGCCATAGTAAACTGGAAGATGGTTAATCAAACCCATTCAGATTCATGAAACTCAAACTGTTAAGGGGGCAATAGTTCCTTACAAAAACACGGAAAGAAAAGTTATACAAAGCTCATAATAGTAACCTATGAGCTATCTGAAGTATCATAGCTTGCAAAAAGTTCCTATTACAGTGAACAGATAAAAATCAACTTTTATAGCATAATCTATGATAAACACTCAAATGGCTAAAAACATTGGGAGTTAGACCTGTATGTGATAATGACTAACCTCACTCTCGCAATTTAAGCTGAACAAAGAAATACATGAAAAAATGAAAAGAGCCATCCTATTTCAGAACTGAACCTCTTTTAATCATTTTCAGAACTTTTATTAAAATCCAGCAAATAATTCTTACGCATACACCTTCAAATAGATATCTTGATTGTGCACACCTAACTCTCAAGTGACCTATTTATTCATCATAATAAAGATAATTCTATGACAAATTCATGATCATCTGTATGAAAGTTTCCACCAAAACAGTCTTTTCATCCAAGTTTTGAGCTGAGCAGGTATCTAGAATCAACTGCTTTCCCTACTCTTTGTATCCAGCTCCCAGATGAAAGATTAAAGATCACATATCCCGTGTCCAACCTCCTTACTGAATGTCCTCACATTTACAGTTCTAAAACATTGCAAGTTTTGCCAAATGTATGAAATGTTCTTTTAAGTTGAGATCAGTAAAAAACAAATTTAGATAGTTAACAGTAACAGCATTTGAACGATATTTTATCTCTATGGCCCATTAGTCTGATGTGACAAATGACAAAATATGACAGTTTTTTTTAAACTTGCACAAGTATAATCAAAACTTGTTAAAGTACCAGAATTCTACAAGGCAATCACGTTCTCAAAATCTTCTCTGAAAAGACATAAGCAACGTGCCATAATCTAAGGAAAGTAAAAAAAAGACGTGATGTACCCTTCACGGATTCTACAACCGAAAAGCTTTTGTGCAATCCCGAGTTCAATCAAGCACAAACTCTCCCAGATTCCAATCACCCTATTATGTGATGTAACTCTTCAAAAATACATAGTACTTGTTGCAAGTAGAATCATTTACGTGCATCAGAATTTGAACGGAACAGCACACTGAATTTTAACTATCAACTTAGTCCCAAAGTGACATTTATCACTTACTTTCTACAAAAAGCAACCAAAGACAAGGTGCATTCATATAAAAATGGACTACAATTCCTACATCTTCACCAACAGCTAAAGGGCTCGCTCAAAGATGGTAAAACACTTCAGTGTATACCTGCATTCATCTTGTATACTTTCAAACAAGAGCAGCCAGGTAGAACAGACATTGGATAAAGGCCTTGAGTACCTGTACTAGGAATCACATCTTGCTTCTGGGCTGTACCAAAAACATCCAGAAGTCAAAGTAACAAAACATCCCAAAAACTGGGGTTCTTCCCCCTCTCACAATATGTGGGGTTTGATACTAAAATCTGATCTCATGTACCCCCATGAAGAAGCAAAACTACTCTGCAGCACCAACAATCATCTTTTTCCTGACATCTGTAGACAGATTACAGTTCCTTCTCATTTGGAGTTACAAATGCTTCCATTCCAAGTGTAAACATGCAATGGTTGATCCTATTTATCCTGAATGGGATTTATTAATAGCCAGTATTGTAAGTTCTAAAGTTATGCTATAACTATTACAGTTTCATGTAAAGTGCAAGTTAAACACAGCTAGGATACATAATGCATCTGCTTGAGCCAACAGAAATCTACAAGTCAAGGGAACACACCAACAGTACCACATACGGTACGCTAATGGAGAGAACCCTTGGGTTTGGTTGGACTGCAGGAGACAAATCCCACTAAAATCAGTTAACTTTTTTCTTTTTTAAAAGCAAAGATCTACATTAGCTGAGGCTAGATACCTAGAATCAAGAGGAAAATGGAGCAGCCTGCACCTGAAAACTGAAAGGACAAACTGAGTCACTGAAAGTTTTCTTAGCCCTGCAGATACCTGAAGTGAAGGAAAAAGAGGAGAGGAGAGTTTTTTTCCAGCCCAGCTGGACAAACAGAGTTAAACATAGGGGTATGGAAAATACTTAGCCTACCACCAGACTCCTTTGAAGTTGAACTCATTAGCTTGGTAATCCAAACTTCTACCTGAAGTAACATGGAGACATCTACAATTCAGTCAATACAAAGTAAGACTGCAGTAACATCAACGAGCTCAGAACAGGCTACACCAAACAAGTGTTTACACACCATCTTGCCTGGGTCCTCCAGGTCCTTTCTGACACCGCTATATTGCTCAGTCTATGTAATCTCCCAGTAGCTTCAACTATAGAATAAAATCTCTTGTTTCTTCACATTATTCTTTCCAAATTAAAATTTTCATTCATGCTATACTTTGTATCTTATTTTCTTTGCTGTCCTCTGTTTTTTCTCTTAAGTGTCCGCATGAACCCTAAAATCCCAAATTGGATGCAGTACTTCACTTGAGTTTTCCCCAATTCCACCAAGAACATCCACCAAGAACAAAAATGGCAACTTCATTGCCTCCATGCCACATTCCTGCCAAAGCAACCAGGAATTATGTTTTCCCTCCCACACAACCATCCCCTTATTGATTTATGTTACATGCAGTCCACCCATGACTCAGTCTTCTGCATCCATCTTTAATGCATTTCATTTTCCTGATTTCAGACCACTTTAAGTTCCTTTGCTTTCTAGTAACTGTCATCCAAAGGGCGTGGAATTCCCTCCAGTGTAATATCATTAAAAACAAAAGTGTAATCATGTGGACAGTAAAGATTAATGAAAATGTGCTACAACTGGTCCCCAGTCAGTCATTCCAGTTGAATTTATTTGCTATATATAATTTGAAATTCCTTTTACTGTGCCTCCCATTATAGTAACTTTTCATTATCTTTCTTTAGTTCACACATAATAGTTATCTTTTTGTTCAGAAATTGTTTTGTCAAATTAGATGCCTCACTGAAATAAATATTCAGCCCTCTCAACTTGAATATATTCAACTGAGTTCAATATTTTTAGTTACTCTCTACCTTTTAAGACAGTTTTCTTAAACTATTATCAATACTGACCACATCTGAACCTTTTTTGGGATGTCTGTAATCTTTACAATTCACAAATGAAGCTTGTTTTCTCTGGGTCATCTGTTATTTCATCACTCCTCCCATTAGTAAGAACCCTGTACTTCTTTCCCTTGCTATTTCATTTCTAGTGTACTTATTGAACCTTCTCTCCTTTGAGCATGCCAACAAAATCTTTTTCCAAAAAATAAAATCTCAATTACAACATTCCATTATTTAAAAGCAAAAAAAAAAAAAAAAAGATGAGTTAAGTAATTTTCTTGATCTCAGTATGGACGGCTTTTCAAGGACTTCCCCTCCCCCCTTAAGTTTACTCACAGCCACACACTGTATACTCACTTCACCTGCTTGTGCAAGGGTGCACATCTGTACATAAACATTCACATCAGCATACGCATCCCAGTGCCAAATCCTCCCAAATTAGTAATTTCAATTTCATCAGAAGCAAGGGCTGAAAATTGATTATGTTCTGTAATTGCTCTGTATTTAACAGTATTTTCCTACCTTTTTTAAGCCAGCAAATCCTTCCGATTCCAGGAAGAAAAAGGCAAAAGGCATCAACACAAACAAACATAAATTTGAAAAAAGAGAAGCAAGATTCCATAAACCTGCAACAAACAAGAAAAAGTTTACATTACAGGTTTCTCAGCTTTAAAAGTTAAAGCTGTTACATTTTTACATATAATAATGTAGCATACATACAAGTCCTAGCAGAAGCCAGGTTTTTATGGATAAAGTCATTGCTGAAACACACCCATTTCTCTGCATAATGATCTTCAAATAAAAATCAGATTTCAGCTTAAACAGCAGAAATTGTCTGAAGTCTTGGAAGACAGACTGCAAACTCCGGTGGACCGTTTCCACAATATCCCACTTCAGCCTCTTTAGGTAATTGTTTAAAAAATTTTCCAATCAAAAGTATTTTACTACCATCAGTGAATCTCACGAAATTCGGTTCTGCGTACTCACTACGATATTTTTTTCCTCAAGAGAAACTTCAACAAATCAGGGATTTTGACATCAGCAATACATAAATGCCATCATCACCTCTAAATTAGAAGATGTGATGGTAACAGCAACAGCAGCCTTCCGCGATGAGATGACAGGATCAGTGGGCAAAAGGACAGCAGTGGATGTTGTTTATCTCAACTTTAGTACGGCTTTCAACATCATCTCCCATAACCTCCTCAGACTAACTAATCAAGTACGGGCTAGGTAAGTGGACTCTTAAGTCAACTGAAAATTGGCTGAGCTTCCAGGCTCAAAGGGTTATGACCAGCAGTACAACATCAGGCTGGAAATCAGTCACCAGTGGTGTACCCCAGGGGGTTGATATTAGGTTTTACATCTTCATTAATGACCTGGACGGTGGGAGAGACTGAATCCTCAGCAATTTTGCTGAAGCTACAAGATGGGGACGAGCAGTGGCCTGTCATTCAGATGAACCTCAACAGGCTGGCCAAATGGGTAGAGCACACACTGGGAGCCAGTCGTTCCAAAAGTAGCTTCATAAATAAGGCCATAGAGGTTCTGTCGGACACCAGGTTGAACACAAACCAGCAACGTGCCCCTGCAAAGGTGGTCAACAGCATCCTGGGCTACATTAGGAGAAGTGTTGCCAGCAGGCCGAGGGAGGTGACCCTTCCTCTCTGCACAGCACTGGTGGCACACATCTGGAGCACTGCACGCAGTTGCAGGCTCCTCCATACAAGACAGACACGGACATGCTGAAAGATGATTAACGGATCTGTCACAGAAGCAGAGGCTATGAAAGCTGGAATTGTTTGGCCTTGAGAGGAGAGGGCTTCATCAATGTATATAAATATCTAGCAAGGGAGAGGGAAAAGAAAACAATCGCACTCTTCACAGTGGCATCCAGTGAATGGAGAAGACACAATGAGCACAAACTGAAAACAAAAAAATCCAACCTAACTATAAAAAAAAAAACCCAAAAAACACCACACACCTTTTCCCACTGTGAATGCCGTCAAACACTGCAACAGGCTGTCCAGAGAGGTTTTGTAATCTCCATCCTCTTCTTATTTAAAACCTGACTGGGCACTGCCCTGAGCAGCCTTCTCTAACCGACCCTGCCTTGAGCAAGGGGACCAGACTAGACCATTTCCAGAGGTCCCATCCAACCTCCACCATTCTGCAATCTAGGTGGGAAATCAACAACTGACTAAAACTAGGACATCTGTAAGACACATGTGACATCGGCAGGAAGGAAAAAGGTTTAGAAAACAACCTGAAGTGATAACTGATCTCCATTAAGGGTATCTGCTCTATTAACATCTTCTAAGCTGAACACTTTCTGAACAGCCAGTTTCTGGTGCATAAACATGAACCATCATCATCCCATCAATAGCTGTGCAGGATGCGGTGTTTCTTCTTTGTAAAAGCAGAAACTTAGCTTCCCTAGTACTAAATTGCAGATAAAAGGTTTAACCAGTGTCGCATGTGCTGCATCCTGAAACCACAGCTTTTATTTTGTAGTTGAGAAAAAACAAGCTTAGTCCCCCACCTTCCGCAGAACATGCACATTTCCACAATTCTGCAGGACTATATTATATCACCTGAAATCCAAAGAAGAACATTCCCCGTGATAAGAAAATTTAAACTAACAGCTTTGTTTATTTCTTTCTTCTCATGTACAAGCTTGTGCGTCGTCTTCTTTGAAATTCCCATTTTGGAAAGAATATGGAAGGAAAGAGACATCTACTGCATGTCTGGGGTATTCCTTATTGAGAGAAACTCCTGTATTCAGCCCCAAATGTAAAACAGTTAGCAGTTCTCTTCACCTACACCCCTTTTAAAAAAATGCTTTCACCATATATACTTACTTTTTTCTTTAAATGAAATAAAATTTCAGAGAGAAATAAAAACAGGGTGGGAAGGGGGGGAGGGGAGTGGCCAAGAAATCTACTTCTTCAGCAACTGACAGCACCGGGACACCAAGAACCAAACTTAGCCAAATAAGCTACAGAAAACAAAACAAGAAAATTCCCAAAGATACGTGAAATACAATACTCCATTGCTAAAGAAAACAGACTGCCTAAAGGTGGCTAAACTCCAGTTAACAAAGACGAGGATCTTTTCTTTTGAATTTGCTTGGCGGGAAGCTCCTGTTACCATTCAAGGAACATTCACACATAGCAACATCAGCAAGAATGTCATTAACAGCCCCTACTAGAGGTACATTAACTCAAGCACTTCTGAGTTAACATGTAAATTTTTTTTTTTTTCCTTTTTTCCAGGAATAGAAATACTACTACATCGGGGTGTGCGTCATTTCATTTGTTTTCTCCAACTAAAAACACACAGCGCATTCAGTCACTTGACGTAAAGCTGAATACCCGGTTGTCCTAATTTCAGCAGCTCCATTACACGTGTATCTATAACGTAACAGAGTGTTTAGGAGCTGCATAGTATGTACAGAGCATTTTAAGGGAGGGGAGAGTGGGGCACATCTGGGGTGATTTTTAAGCAGTTAAAATCCAAAAATCTACACATTAGCAGCTGGTGGGAACCAGATTTATAGAATATTAAATTACAGAGCTACAACATGTGTGTAAAGTTATGAGAGGTGAGGATTGTGGTGTACCACTGCTGACATACATATACACTTCCCTCAAAGTAAGGAATATACAGGGCCCTCTTCTTCCCTCAACTGTATTTCTTTTGCTAATTTGATATTTCAGGAATCATATTAAAATACTCTGAAAAATAATTATTTCCTACTACATTGACTGCATCATAAAATTGCATGAGAGAGACTTGTAGATATCAACATATATAAAAGCTTTAAGCAGTCTGTTGGAATATGATAACTTTTTTTTTTTTTTGCATTGTAGCGACCTAAGAATATCCCCCATAAAACAAGTTAATAAAACATAAAAATTAAAGTCTTTCAGCCTTAGGCAAACAGATTAGACCCTCCGCAATTTTTCTTCTTCCTTCCTCATGGCAGTTTCATTACATTTTACCTCCACCTGCTGGCTGTATCCAACAACAGCACAAGGCAACATCAGGCTCTCGGAAGTATTTCGGGGTTTAGTTCAACACGCATTAGGTAAGAGTGTTTATACTGGACCCAGGTATGGGTTTTCTGTCTAGTTTCAAAAATTAGAGGCATAGATTTTCTATATGCCACAACTAATGCAACAGCCTACCACATAAAACCCCTTCATGTTATGTTCAAGTACCTCACTGTAGCTGTAACTGATAAACCTAGCACAACCGACGTGTTCGAGAGTCATGCCAATTTTCCCATTTGATAACATTTTCAAAGCAGCAAGCAAGCCGCACCTGAAAGCTATGCCAGACAGAGTATTATGGGGATACGAACATTTTCTGAACTTGAATGCTTACGACAGCACGGTCAGCTCTCGAAACTCGCACAGGTCTTTCGTAATTTCAGAGAGCTCTTGCCCCTGCACGGAAGGGGTTTCTGCAGCGCGGCGCAATGCCCCCGTGCAGACCCAGCGAACACCACCAGATGGAGCGCTTCCCCAAGGTAACGGCTGCGGGTTAGGTACCCTGCTTTTTCGTCACGCTGCAGTAACAGGAGCCCGTGGTCAGATCCAAAATCTGCTGCTGTTTCTGGAGTCCTCACACCAACTGTGGTGAATCCTGGTTTAGTTCAGTCACGTCTACCCCCAGCGTAAGCGTTGCAATACACAGCCAAACTTGGAAACAACAAGATGCTGAATTTACTTGCTTGCTATCCATTATTATTGGACTTACGAAACACACATTACACTGTGCATGTATAAAGCGGTACTTTCAAAAGATGATCACAATAAAACCAGAAGATGGTCACTGGAAAATTCAAAGGCGTTCCTATGTGACAGCTACTTTTTCCAGCAGATTTCCCATTAACCCAAGTTTTCCCAAGTACTGTAGCAACTCTGACAGAGTGAAAATTTCTGAATAGGTTACTATATAACTTTCACTCTCTGAAACATTTTATTGTAGTTTTTCCAAAGTCAATTCAGACACAGAAGGAAGGATTGTTTTCCATTAAATAGTTTTTTTGTCATGCTCTGGAGTGTATCTGTCTGAGCAACTAAATCTATGTGAAAAACTACAGTTAGCTGGGTTTTTTCCTTTCAAGTTGGAGACATACCAAATTAGCTGTCCCCCAGGATGTGCAAAAACAGATGACAGAATAACCTGAAAGAATCTCTAAAGTCATGTCGCCTGATTTGTTGCTTAAAGATTCTGTGATTAAAACAGCTAAACTTCAGGTGCAACCAGGTTGCTCAGGGCTTTAGCCAGCTGAGTTTTGGAGAATTTCCAAGGACTTTGATCTCCCAGTCTCTTTGGCCAAACTTCTCCAGTGTTCAGCCATGCCCACTGTGAAGAACTGTCGCTTTACGTCCTGCAGACGTTACTTGTTGCCTCTCACTGCATGCCCAGAGCGGGCTCCATACAAACCCCTCACCAGTTGCAAATTCAGCTGTGCCCTGGCTTTCCTAATTTCACACCAGGATATTAACCCAGCTGTTATCTCTCTACCCCCTTCCTGGGATTTCATCCCTACTTTTACCTTCTGTACACTTTCTTTTTGGTTTTGAGCTCAGGACTTCCCCACTAAGCCAAGCTGATCTCCTATTGCACCTGCTCATTTTCTTGCATGCCAAGGTGCACATTATGGTGCTTGAAGATTACCCTTGAAAGTAAGCGTCCCTCCTGGCTTCCTTTGCCTTCAGAGCCTTCTCCAGTAAGGTCCCACAAACACAATTCCTGAAGAGGACAGTCTACTCTTTGAAAATCTAACGCCTTTATTCTACTATTTTCCTTCCTCGCTTTTCTCAGGTCTCCAACTACTTCATCACCACAGTCAGAGTCATCATTGACCACCACACCTACAGTCAGCTCCTCTTTATTCAAGGTTTTGTTTGGGGTTTAAAAAAAAAAAAAAAAAAAAAAATTTTACTGTCAGATGACAGGCAATATGCAGCATTTCCTGTCTTCACCTATACACATTTAATTTGATGTAAAAAAAAAATGTGGATCTGGAATTCAGGAATTTGCTGTCTGTGAGCATTAGCAGACAGCAACAAGAGTACATTTTTCAGAGAAAAATCCTTCAAAGCCCAACTACCATCTCTTCACAAGAACAGGAAAAGGACAGCACAGTTAACTTCTAAATTATTTGTTCCAGATTAAATAAAATGTTTCACAGAGTGAAGGTATTATCTTCTTTCCCCAGCAAAATCTACTAAAAAATGTCCTGTTTCCACCAGTTATTTCCCTTAGACACACAGAAGAGTCCAAATTATTTTCAAACGTTAGTATCCATTACACATGTCACAGTCGTAAGCATGTTAACCAGTACTGGAAAGGATGCAAAACTCACTCTGCCAGACATCAAGCCACTATCGGTGCAAGTACAAGTAATATTCTTCTCTTGCATCTTGTTTTGCTTGAAACAGTTCATTTTTATTGTGCCTCTTTACCACACTCAATACTTGCATTCTGTAATTTTCCTTGTTGACAAATAAATCACTAACAGTTGAATTTAACTACCTAATCCCAACTGTTCACAGGCAGCAAGTTTCTCAAAACTTTTTATTTTGAGACTAAATCTATATGTATCATCATAAACAGGCAGGCTTACGAATCTTGCATTAACACATGATGAAGTTTGAACAGTGTGTTTTCAAGTTAGCTTCTAGTAGCTCTTATTCCACATTAATATTCAAAGCAGTAAAATTGGTTTAATTCCATCAAGCCTGTGTAATTTCTTAAACAACCCAACAGAACAGTTAAGACAGACTTTTGTGATATATCACACAGCAGCAAAAAAAACTGGCCAATAACATATTAACAATTCAATTAGAATCTTAAGTGAAAATGGGGTTATTAGTTTGAAAATGAGAATATATCTGTGCACGTATAATGAAGACATCCATTTTAATTACATCATGCTGAGTACTAACCATGAATTAGTGAGCCATTTAACCACTGAATATAGTAGTTTTGTGGAAAAGAAAGCAGGATCTCGTTGCTGATTATTGAGAAAGGCAGAAGCAGGACTGCACCAGCTGAAACTGCTAGAGTGAAGGTGCTCAAGAACAGCCTGAAATTTAAAGAAATGTACCACTGTTACCACCAACACACTCTGAACAGGGGAAAGAAAAAAACTAGTTATCCTACCTATTGTTCAGTGTCTGAAGGCAACACATTCTTGCATTGTAAAGGGCAAGAGAAACTGATTTCCACAATATTTCACTTCCAAAAAATAAATTTCAAATACCAAATAGTTTACAGAATCCAGTAAACATAATTAGTTTTTAAGAACTACTACAATTATGCTCCTGGGATTCGCATGCATTCAGTTCCAATGTCATACACAGGATAAATTACTGGAGTTCATGGAGTATCTTTTCACAAGTCTCCTATGTTAGTCTTCATTTTCCACATACACACTCAGAATGAAAAAAAAATCCATTTCTATATTCTTACTACAATTTTTAAAAGCAGAGCAGGTTTTAGCATCTAAAAAGTGAGTATAATTATACACAAACAAATAGTTTAACACCAAACTGAAAAAAATACTGCTTTTCTCTAACAAAGTAGTTATTCAAGTATCATCCCATAGCTTGGGATTTTCTGATAGCTATGAAGTCAATACACAGAAATTGTCAGTATTATAGATGTTTAAGCTTATTCTTTTCAGATTCCAAATACAAATTCTATCAAATGCCATCTTGTGGCATTGAAAATAACTGTGTTCTTCAAAAAAACTAAGATCAACAAAAATATTCTCACAGAACTAATCCAATGCTAGAGTAAAATCAGAAATAATTCTCAAAATTGCATGACAAAAAAGATAAACTTCAATAGATGATTCATACAACAGGAATGCCAGTAAGCTGCTTACACAGCTCTTACTTTTCCTTAACAGTCTACAACCTGTTCTTCATTCACGCAGTACTTAACTTACAGAAGAAAGTCTGGGTGACTAATTTTATTTTAAAAATACATTCTTGCATGTTCTTGTTGTTCGTTTCTGAGTTATTTTCTTCTTTTATTTAAGGGTTTCTCAGTACACTAAGCCAGAATTCTGAAACCTAACACACTGTAGCCTTTCAAGGTGCTACAGTAGTTTGCCTTTGTTTTCTCCCCGAACTCACCTCTTAAGTCCTGACAATTAGGCTACGCAATAAATACCGATCTGCATATGTTTGACAGTTATTGCCTTTTGGAAAATAACATGCACATTTAAGGAACAAGAAGCATGTTATATTTATAATACTTTAAATGAAAGGCTATTATTCTGATGGAAGTGCTAATCTTGTCTTACATTGGTTCTGCACGAAGAACACAGTATTTACAATTGATACTTGTATTTTAGAGCTACACTAGAAGATAGATGCAGGGGCATAAATTTTGTCTTATCAACTGTTACTCTTTGAATGTTGAAAAATTCAGAAGCAGGCTAAGACCACAGCTGCTACAAAAATCATTCAATCTAGAAAAGCCTTCACTGTTAGAAAAGCCTTGACTGTAGTCTTAAAAACAGAGGAGAAATGCTCCTCTACTTGAGAGCAAAGAACTTCATAGCATTTAGAAGTACGTACGTCGCTCTCTCTAGACCTGAAGTAGACCTTGTGGCAAGTAAGTATTTCAAATTCATAAAAAAATATTGGTATCAGACACTACTGGGAGAAGCACACCTAAGATTTACATCATCTTTGTATATCTTTTAAGCTTGCCACAAACACACAACTAAAAGTGAACAGCTTGCAGTGTACTCGGCACTTTCCCAGGGTACAAGACAAATCAATAAAATACTCCGTGAGCTCTCCTTCCAAGAGGATGACAGTATCACCATGGAAGAGCTAAGAACATTGTAATTAGCAAGTAGCAAGTCCACACAGTTCAGCAAATCACATAACTGAGAGGGCGGCAACAGCTCACAGACGTCTGTAAATCTTCAGACATGTTTAAATAGGACAGATCAATATCTAGCTTTACAAAGGAACAGGAAGAGGAGAGAGAGAGTTGCTGGCAGACCAGCAGGTCTGGCAAGTGTTTGTCTTCCATTTGTTATTCTTTTTCAAGCTTTTTTAAGATGATCAAATACAGATGTCTACTTCAGCCTGAGCTAACTTTCCTTCCCGGATCCACCACCTCCCTTGACAGGACTTCCATCGGCTGCAGTGGGAACTTAAACACCTGTCTCCCACATAAACATCAACATTTTAGAGACCTAAACTTAGGTGCAGGTCTTGCACCGAATTCCACCTCCTGCATCAGGTCCTCATGCAATATTCTGGCCAACTTCATGCCTACTAGGAAAACCACAGATGAAAAAAGCCCTAGACCAAACTGCCCTGCCTCTTGTCGTGCCTTTCATAACACAGGGTGCCATTTGATCAAGTCTTTTTCCTCTGCACCTCAGCAATTTATCTGCTGTCACATCTAAAATGGACTGTCATTTGGAAGCATACAAGATTCCTATCACAGCAATATAGTCAGGAAAAAAGTTCTGCAAACAAGAACTATACATACGATATTCTGTTAACAATGGCATCTTCATCCTCTTGCTCATCTGAAAATTAAATTATAGCAGGTTATATTCAATACTTAGTGATCTTTCCTCAGGCTAAAATGCATATACATAGGAATAATTTTAATTTTCAATTAAAATTTAGAATTACTAAAACAATTTATTAGCATCAATCTTTTAAGAACATTCCTACTGAAAAAGAATACTCTGTCTTTTTTTGCTAGTCTTAAGCTCTTTTCACTCAATGTAACTACAAAGTTATTTCACTTTAAATATGCAGATCAAAACTTGTTAGAAACATCTTCCAGATGGCTCTACAACACACAAGCTTTCAGACTACTACTACCACAGCTGCTGTTAGAACTGTCCCTTTGGGCATCTCTGAAGCTATGGAGAGCAGGCAAGCTACAGGAAAGTCTTAGGATCCATACTAACTACTATTATAAATCCCTAAATAAATGTTTCCATTTTCAGTATTTATGTATTTTTTGAAACAAGAAAGCATACCCAGAACAGCAGTAATGGCCACTCAGTTGCTTCCCCCTATTCATCCCTCCCCTCTCACTCCTGGCGATTAGGGGGAGAGGGGGAAGGACAGTGGTTGTTCTTGTTTGTTTTGGATTTAAGACACCATGGCTTCCCTTCTGGTATTTCACGTTAGACCACTTTTGTTCACTTATTCCTCAGTTAATATTCCAACTTTTTGAAATATTATCAACATTTAACTCAGAGGTCAACAACTAAAGTACCCTTTATTTGTTCTATAGATCCTTCTCTACACATGTGTACACAAATGTATGCATTTCCACATTTGAAATAATTTTAGAGTCAGCTTTCTTCTTTTAAGTCCTTCAGGTTTTCTCCGAGAGGCAACTCCAATTTATTTCAAAAATCTACTAATAAAGCCAGGTGTTTAAAGCTCTTAAAAGTCATGCACATACTTGAAATAAACACATAGCCACTAACATCATGCTATTTTGAAATTCTTCTTTGAAATTACATTGGGTTATTGTTCCTGTTTTTTTGATGGGTATCTCATGGTGTTTTGATAGACTAAGCCAAGGTCTCATGAATCATTTTGGTCAAGAGCTTGTTGTAGAAACGGCAAACAATTTGTCCTGAAAGAATTCCAGAAGTGCTAACTCTCCAAATGCGTCTCATCATGAAGATCCTGGCAGGCTAGAAAGTTTGCCTAACTAAATACTCACTAAGCATCCATAAACTCGGGACAGCTGCAGAGCAGTTGCTCTAACCAGCTGACAAGACCAACTGCCAAAAAGGTAATAAAAGTGTCTCTATGTCCAATAATATTGCCAAACCACTTTCCTCTTCCTGTTCTTCCCTATCTCCAAATGGTATAAGCTTCGCAGTATCCAAAATACGCATCAGGATCAGAAGATAGCATGCATCTTACTTGTTTAACTACTCTCTCTGTTTAAAGAGCTGCACTCTATTTTTAAATGGTATTAAATTTATTGTAGAGTTTACTTTTTTTGAACATGAATCCATCTGTGAAAGCAGCTCTATCATAACATACGTCACTATAGCTCTGTAAACAGTTTCCATCAAAGTTCAAAGTGCCAGGATTATCATGCATAAGAATGCTTCTCCAGCCTGACTGACCGAGTATCACCGAGCACCAAGGTCCCAGATAAGCTGTCAAGAGTCAAAAATTCTGACATTTTACACAGAATTTCATGCTATTTGTCTTTAGAAGATACACAGAAAAAAAAAATGACAGGGGTCCCTACAGACTAGTTTCATGCAGATATCTTTTCTAAAGGAAAAAAAAAATACAAGATTATCTCAAGGAATAAGACCTCAGTGGTGAGGTCATAAGGAACACGTTAAGAACGCTAAAATAACTGCACCTGAACAAAGCAGGATTTTCAGAAGAAATCCACTACTTCCCTTCTGTATTACTGGCAATCTTTTCACTCTACCAACTAAAGATTTTAACTTGATTTTGGTGCTAGAACACAGACTGATGATACTTACTCTGGAAAAGCTCACATGAAAGGAGAAGAGGATCTAAAGGCAAGGGAGACAGAAGCACCTACTTGAAATTGTCCCATTTCTTCCCTCTCAAAACTGCTTAAATTTAGTCTGCCACGCAGCCTCAACAGAACGGCTGATTATGGCCATCCACAGCATCTCCATAACAGCCACCCATTTCCAGTGAATCGCAGCGTGCCAGCTACAGCCCTCCCTTGGCCAATGACATCAGAAGGCACACTGAAGGGTCTGAGAAGTGCCAGAGCGGGTACAAGAGAAAGGATGGAAACTGGTGGCTCAGGGGCAAAGGGAGCAGACAGAGGGCAAGACAGCAGCATATACAATCAGATCAGTTCAGGCTGCCACAGACCTGCCGTCAGAGAAACACTTTTGGTCAGAGCTCCAGTTCTTCTGCTTTCCTTGTGGGGGCAGAGAGAAGAAAAAAAAAACAACAACCCACCCACAAACAAAACACCTATTCACTTCAAAAACAGAATTATTTTTGAACATATTAAAAAGTCTACGCTTACCTGCTTTCCTTTTGTATCTTGTGATTATGAAGTAGGAAACTATGTAGAGAACAGCAAATAGGAGAAAACAGATCTGGAAAAAAAGCATTGCATTTATTAGGTTGTGAAGAAATGCCTAGATAATAATAAGAATAAATAGAAAGTCCAGTATCAACAATTTAAAATTTAATTTAGATCAACAAAAATGTATTCTATCTACATGTCAACACTTATTTTTGTGTTTTATATCTTGTTAATAGGAAGTCATATAACAAGAACAGTTTAATTAGAGTAACAATTATCAGATCAATTATATGGGCAGCAAGTTTTACTCTAAAATTAAGAGAAAAGCCTTATTTACAGTGTGATTTTTTGGTGGAGGGAGAGGTGGGTAGGGTGGGTTGGTTTTAATGCTTGAATCCACTTGAGTTGTAAGTTACTATGCTTTATATTCCCTTCACATGCAACCTAAGGGTAATTGTATTTTATTCAATGGGCTCTTGAAGACTTATTTTGGAGAAAGCTATCAACATACTTGGAAAGAAGAAGAAAGCACTATGTTTACTGTTTCCATCATGTCTTGAATCAAACAAATTCTAAGTGACAATACACTCAAGAGAGGCTCATTTGCCTGCAGTGGATGTCCAAGCACGAGCGAGTCAAACACAACGCTTCCCTTACAGTCAGAAGCCCAGGGCACGATTCCCCTCCTAAGGTAGGCAGCTGATTTAAGTCAGATGAACCTTGAGCCCTGCATGATTCGCATCAAGTTGTTTGAGATTTGGCACTAGAATTTCAATACAATAAGGTAAGACTAAAACATCTACAAATATGTTGGAAATTTGGGGAGGAAAGGAATCAAACAGCAAGACAGTTTTAACCCTCCAAGCCTTTGTGGGAATCCAAAATAAATAATAAATTTTATGAGCTTGCAGGAAACAAATTAAAAACACACCACAGGCTGAGAAGATACTTGAAGTAGCCCAAACTGTTAAGATTCTTCTGCTTGTGCACAATACTAGTAGCTATATAATAAATCTTGACACACAGCTGTTAACCAACTGAATCAGGCAAAACTGTTTGAGCAGTTTTTACTACATGAAGTGAGTTTGCCCTATTACCTATACAAGGGGTTTTTTTTTAATTTGCCATGCCTGGATCTGCAATTCATAATATTAGCACCCTAAACATGTTCTGCTTCAGTCTGAGATTTAATCTGCTTTATGATCTGAAATTCAAAAATTACTTCACCAGTATGAAAACTTCTTCTGTAATCAATCATTTAAAGATTTGTTGCCTTTAAGAACTCACTGCCTTAAAAAACAAAATCGGAAGCAGAAAAGCTATCCTAAGCAAAAGGAAAAAGTGAAAGCAAAGGTAATGATGACAGCCCTTAAAAATTTACATCTAAGAGGCATATTACATCTGAATCAGCAGAATCAGAGGGGGAAAGAATGGACTGCTCAATCAGGAAAGACAGACTTTAAGAACTACTAATAAAAATAAACTGGGAGAGTTCTTTCTTTCTTGTAGTCAGACATTTTAGATAAAAAAACAAAGCATAGCCAAGTGTCTGAGCACAACATTTGAGTGCCTGCAAGTGCCCTATGGATGTCCCCCAGAAGTATTACAGTGCCATAGGTCTGCAAGTGGCAGCTGAGCTCATCCTCTGCACAGGCAACGCACAGTGGCAATATCTGAAATACAGGTGCTGAAAATTAGATTTCATAACTAGATCTCTGAATTCAAATATTTAATCTGAATAAAGTTCACCACTCCAACTATTCAGAGGATGCTTCAAAGAGGAAAGGGTTTTGATGGAGAATTTAAGTCTTTAAATAAATAACTCTATTAATAAAGAATTTTATTAAGACTTAATAAAAAAATATGCTGGTATATTTCTTGAATACGGAAGAACAAAAGAAACTCAGACTAGCCTTGGGTTTTCAGAGCATTCTGACACAGCTTGTCCTGTCAATAACAGAAAACGCAATGCCAGTGCTGAGAGTGAGTCCTTCTATAGGTTTCCAGTTCCTCCGAAAACTAGACCAAGGCTACAGATACAGACATCTAATTTTAGGCATCCACTTTTGAAAATTAGGTATCACACATACAGGGTCATTAAAAATCTTCTAAAATCTGTCAGACCCAAATAACACTGCCCCTGTGTAAAATAAAGACATAGTTACTCTCATTTTTTATTTAATTTTATTTGACAAGAGTAAAAATTACCATAATCTTGTTTCTATCTTCAAATAAAATAGATGACCTTTATTCTACCTGTGACAGCAAGGTCACAATGAAAATGTAGGTCTGTACTTATAAGGTGTCACTGAGATAACTGAGGTATTTAGAGGGCACAGCAGATGAAAGCTGTCCAGTAACGCGAACTGTCAAATGTTGTATTTCTAGTTTTAGATGACAGCTACTTTGCAACTCAGCAATAAGGTGTAACTATATATCTTAGCGTAATTATCCCTCTGCTTCCATCAGAACTGAGAACAATTTTGTAAATACTTGATAAAGTTGTTTATTACGGAAAATACATATAATTTTAAAACAATCGGCAAGAAATCAGCAAATTCTTATCGGTGAAAGCTTTAGGATCTTAACAAAAGACAATTCATAAATTAAAAGTCCTTTGTACTGACCAAAACAAGTCAACAAGCAAACTCAGAAATACTATTTCAGTCTCAATTCATACTTAGCGAAACCTATGATCCCGATGTGTTTCTAATGATGCATTTTGCACAGCTTTCCAAAGGGAGTAGCAAAAGCCAGCATTCTAACTATTTTTAGAGTGCACTCAGTTAAGTTGGGGAAGAGGAATGTGTTGCCTGCGATAGCCAAAGAATAGACTCCACTGTCCTGTCACACTGCAATCCTGGGTTCTTACTCCTCATACTGCTCTTTGTTTCAAGATATTTTTGTACTGAAAAAAAAAAAACACCAAGCCTACAGCCCTTGTTTGTAGTTGTTCTAGCTTCAGTTCATCTTTCTCAATTTTGAATGACTGGGCTTGTATGCAGTACTCCAAGTAAGGTCTTTTGGCTATATGTAACAGCACTAAGCCTCTATTTCTGTAATTCAACACATCCACCTGAGAGTCACACTCGTAACTTTGCATTTGCCTCCAATCGCTGAATCCATTCATGCTGTCCTCCCCAATTGCTTCCAGCAGAGCAGCTCTCAAGTTGCAGTAGAAATTTGTTCTCGGGGTTCAAGTTCATCACCATGTCTTTTCCTTTTAAAAACCACACCTTAATTTCATACTACATCTATTATTTTGGGGTAATCGAGTCCTTTCTACACCATGTTGTAACCCTCCTTTATATTGACTACACCTCCTGAAGAACTGATTTAATGCCTACAACAGGATGTTTTACTTCATTTTTATCTAAGTTGAGCAACATTGCTCTTAATACTGATACCTGAGGAAACTGAATAGCAGCTTTTTTACCCCCCCAAATGCGGCACCTATTGTCACGCGTACTACAGCCAGTTTCTTATTCACTTTACAGCTCTTCTACTAAGGCACACTGACCCTAGTTTAAGAAATATGTTTCAGTGCATTTCCTTGATATAGCCCTTGGCATATGCAAAAGAAAGATTCTACCAATAGTCCTGTGGCTTCAGAAAATACAGTTCTTAACTCCTCCTAATTTGACTTTCTTAAAAACCCTCAGGAGGCAAATCCACATATACATGTTCATAGTACCCTAAATCATCTGTCAACTTTGATTTCTAATTACTTATTAAAAAGCATACTGAAATAGAGCACTAATCGAAAAAGAACACCATACATAAAGCTGCACTGATGTCTTCAGTGATAGAAGAGCCTATATTCTTCAAATTTCACCTTTTCTTCAGAAAACTATTATATGTGACAATATTGGAGCCAATATTGGAATGCAATGTTAAATCCAAATCATACTGCATTCTATGTTTTCAGCCAAAAAGCAGTGTTTTATGCCATCACCCATCTCTACAACAGAGCTGACAAAAGTTAAGGATGCTGCAAATGCAGCAAATCTAGGACAAGCTATATTCCTCATAACCCCAAGGTCTCTGCAGGGACTTTTCACTGCAGCTCAAATGCAGCTCTTCCAGGTTTGACTTGAGGAGACAGTGTAGACACTGTGCAGAGAGTGTTTGCAACTGTGATGAATAAGGATTTCTGACATTCCCCAATAGTGTCAATTTAAAAAAAAAAAACGAACAACAACACAACAAATAATAACTTCCAATCTTAACATTTATTTCCTTAAATTCATTCCAACTTTACGGAGGGGGAAAGTAGTTGTGCATCTGTTGCCATAGACCACTCCTGGGAAGCTACTTCAAACCCAACTATGGTACATTCTCACTTTATAGGGGAAATATACTCAGTCCATGTTTGACCAGCTACATCAAAATGTAAAGGAAATTAAGAGCAGTCTGAGTATTTTATATTGTTATAGCCAAACAGTCAAGCAAAGCAATTCTTCACAATTTTAAATGTCTTTTTTTGTGTTCCCTCTACCACACCACTCAGTAACTGAAAACAAAACGCTTGGATTCTACGCTACATCTAGGGGCTCCCTTTTAACAAGTGGCACATCAAGAATTCTTCAAACCTTAAGCATGTAATTCATTCACGTCTCTTTGCATGGACTAAATACAACCTCTGGTAAGACAAGCAAAAGAAACCTGTCTGCCCCTGGAGTTCTTAATCTCCATTTGGGAAAGGAAGTGCTTTATGCTTAGATTACATTTTAGACATGCCAGGAGAGGTTACTTCTGGAGACGCGCTGCACTGCATTCTTGGGGATCTTGTGCCCAGCTCTTCCACTGAGTCATACTTTCAGATCCATGATCCAAGTATGATCCAAGTCATACTTTTGGAGCTCCCCCAGACAGCTCTCAGCTCCTGTGAGAATGGAGCTGGAGATAAACTGCATGCATTTCAGTTTGTAACCATGGGCGTCCAAGGGTCTAAGAGTCCAGCACTAAACACAACCAATAAAGGTCTGAACTAACTCGAATTACATTGTACTTTTCCCACTGACAGTCACCAAAGCTCAGCTGACACTAATTTGTCCATGTGGATGATCTTCAGAAGTCTGACACTGAAATTCATGCCTCGAGCCGGTAAAGCATCATCTTCTGTTGTAGGTGCTAGAGCTACATTTTAATGCCAAGAAAGAATATACCCAAAATGCACAAGATTCTCTTTTTTTCTCCCTTATGCACACGATACAACCATCTTTCACAGCTGTAATTTGTGAGTGTGTGTGCATTCAAAGCTGCACCTGTGTACAGAAAGATCAACAGCTTCTATTTATAAAGCATGATATTCTTCCCAACTGTTGTGCAGGAAATACAGATGTAGTTTACACTAGGAAAATAGCGTACAGCTGCATTGTCCAATAATTGTTCAATACCTGACAATCAGTGTGTCCTGGTAGCAAACACTCCACAGAGCATTCTGGGCTCTATTACCAGAAACAAACCAAATAATTGTGGGAAGTAATTCGCTCTCTCCAGTCAGCATTCATCAGGGCACATGTAGTTGCTGCGTCCAGTTTTGAGCTTCCAATATAGGAAAGACATTGGTAATTCCAGCAAGGAAGATCACCAAGATGGTCAGGAGGCTGGAACACTCACATGGTGCCGACAGGCTGAAGGACTTTAGCTTGTTCAGCCTGAGAACAACAAGGCTTCAGGAGGACCTGACAGCAGCTTGCCAGTACCTACAAGAAGGTTACTAAGAAGGCAGAGCTGGGCTCTTGACAACAGTGGTAGGATGAGGATGAAGGTAAGGAGAAATCCCCTCTGTGAGGAGAGCCAACAAGTGGAACCAGCTGCCCAGCAAGGCTGTACAATCTCCATCCCTGGAGGTTTTCAAGCCCTAAGCAGCCTAGCCTGATGTCAGAGCTGACCTTCCTCTAGCAGTAGGCTGGAGTCTAGTCAGCACACTTCTCTGCTATTCTGAATAAATAAGCACAATTAGAAACTTTGTCACCTCATAATTTATAACCTTCTCTAGGTCATTTATGAATGTGTTTAAAAGTATTAGTGCGAGCACCAGCCCCTGTAGGACTGTGTCAGGGATGTCCTCCCACTATGAAAGGCTGGACGTCTTGCAGAACAACAACTTTTAGCAGTATGGAACCACCACAGAAAACCTATGCATAAAGAAGCCACAGACCTTCATAACACTTTTTGACTTAATACACTTGCAAGCACGAAACACAGGTTCAAGGCTTCTACCTGAAAAGCATCAAAGCGGACAAGTGATCATTTCCTCCCACTTGACTGCATACTAGCATTTAGAATAGGGGGAGCAGATCTGGAGGAGCAAAACAGACAAGAAGTGAACAGCATTTTACTACACTATGTATGAAATTAAAGATCAAGAAGGTCCAGAAAACTAAGGAATAAGGGAAGGAAATAACTTTATTTTAAAGTGGCTGTGTCAGTATTAAAACATAGGTTACTGCTATGACAACCACCAGCATTTCCATGCAACAGATGCGCAAAAAAAAGCAGCTACAGACGTAATGAAGAATATCTCCACTTCTTGCTGTTACTTTACAGAATGTGTCCTTTTCCCTAAACAGAGCAAACAGCACAGAGAAACGAGAAGGCAGAGGTCACTCTGGGTTACATCACCTTGTAGAACAAATCTAAGAACACGTTTAAGAGTTGAAAACAGAACTGTCAGTGTTTTGCTTGACTGTGATTACTACCTACAGAAAAGTAGTAGTGTTGCACTTCTGGGTTTTCATTTCTATAATAGAAAACAACTAAACATAGCATTGTACACTCATCTCTTACTGCTCTCATGCTGCTAAATATTTTAATGTGCATTAAAATGCCACATGGCAACTAAAAAGCTTCTTCCTGCTGTACCACTTGGCAACTACTTTTGTTTACTCGTGGAAAGGATGGCAGGAATAAACAGCAAGAAAATACTGGTGGAGACAAGCAGTTCTGCTCAGTCTATTTCTAATAACTTCATTATCCCACAGACATCTAAAAAGCAAAGGAGGTGTTCCAACTGTTTCAGATCTGTCAACAGTAAGTTACCTATAACAAACTATGCAGACTAAAGAAAATTAAAATTTTTAGCTATGTTCTCAGTTTGACCTTGGCATTCACAGTATCATCTGCTCTGGACATCTAATTTTTCTAAAAATGAGATATTAACTATTCATTCTTAAAAACCTTGTTTTCTGTGGTTAGATGAAGTTCACTCTAATCTAGCCAGCCTTATACACTTAGCATGACACACTAAATTCAAGCTTATGACAAAACGTTAAATATGTCTTCTGACTACAGATTAATTTTACTCATTAAACATAGCCCTCCACACCTATGATTTCCCTCACATGCCTCATGGTCTCCTTTCAGGACTTATCCCTGGCTTAAGACAAGTGCAAGAAGTTGACCCACTTTTTTTGTTGGCTCCCAAGTCATGAAGAAATCATAAGTAGTTCAGAGGCTGGGTGCCTAGACTTGCTCATTTATGAAAAAAATCCAGGATATAAAAGAAAGTATGAAACATCCAAAAACATATTTCATATGCTAGAAACGCTGCTCAGCTGAAGACAAAACCCAGTCTCTGTAGCCCTTCAGAAGGTAGCTTCCATACATCACTCAAAACTACCTTCATGTTAACTTCGCCAGCAGCAGAGCCCCACTTCAAACTAATGAAGGAATTCAAATCAATATACGCATTTGTTACGTTCCTATTAAGTATATAAAAGGGAATGTATTTATGTTGCTGAGTAAAGGGGGGGGGGGGAACAATGTTATGACACTCCCACGACCCTTCGTAATAGGCCCAAGATACTTTTGTTCAGGGTACTGTATTCTATACTCAATAATACACTCAAAACCCCTCAAAAAATGACTGCAAGGCATTTTTTTTGACCTGTATGGGCAACAGCAATGCCATTAAAATCGGATTCAAGAATATTTTTCAGCATTAGTGCAAGATTTAAAAATACCCTCTAGAATTAACACCAATAGCACCAACCTAGATCACGCCAACATTCTGCCACTGAATGAAGGTATTATTCAACATTTTACAGCCAGGCTATAATAATAGGTTATATTAAAACTTCACAGAGTCATTCCATTAAAAAGTCCCTTCTGAAAAAAAACAACCTCAAAACTCTCATTAATACAAACTTTGTAAACAATCTATTTGTGTTAAGACAGCTTCTTTGGCTAATATTAATTCCCAGGGCAAGATGTGTAACTACCTTAGAAGACAGAGCTAATGAATTCTGTCCTCCTAACTCAAAAATCCTCTTCCTTGTGTTCTCACACATACATACTGTTGAATTTTTAAGTAGCACATTTTTTTTCATCCCCACTCCCAAAGCACAAACATATTTAAACTGCAGTTCTTCTATGTTTTCATAATTCTCATCAATTAAGCAGATGCTCCACTAGACATAAGTTATTGCAGTCTTAAACTCAGCAAATACTTTAGACACGCTGCTATTGTCAAATTCAGCACAAACTCCTCAGCATCCATTCTTCCCATCAGCTAAATATGTTAAAAATAGAAACTACAGTTGGGTAATGGAAAAAAATGGGATACTCGGGCATAAACAGGTACTTCAACAGTAAAACTGTGAAGCACCACATTTCGACAACGATTGTGGAGCCTAACCCTGGAAACTGCACCACTATAAGGCAAGAAGTTAAGGAGGCTGGAAATCACGTGCATACATCGCTTCTATCCTCTGTGTATTAAACTCAGCCACAGACAGACTTCAATGCCATCTATACACATACTACTCGCTGTGGAAAGCACACGTGATATGGAAATATAGAACCGAAACAAAAGTTCTGCAGAATAATATTTTCCATTTAATCAAAATTTTCAAAGCCAAATTATTAAAGTGCTCAAATATTAAAACAGTAGAAAGCACTGGTCTCTTTCTTGGAACCACGTTGATGGTAGTTAGAAGCAACTTTGAATACATCCAGCTAATGAAACAACTTAGAAACCTCTGTACGGGAAGCAGCTCAGCAACACTACGACACCTGTGCAACACCAAGCTGATGAAACGGTGACATGACTTTTGTCACCATCTTCATGAGAGTAAATTGGGGCCCAAAGAGCAACAGATCAAAGGTGCTGAAAGTATGAAGCAATTTCACTTGTCACACAAATGGCTGAATAAGGGGGTCACAGAAGTAACTTATCCGAGGTCATCTCTACCTAGCTTACCTTCTGGAGTGATGCAACAACCAAGGCTGTTAATTATTGTAGTCTCTCCTGTTCCTGGGTTATAAGTTATGTAAATTCTTGCACATTAACATTACCAAGAAGTCACTGTCCCCAGTCATTTGACAGAACATGTTTACAGGAAAGCTTTGGCGGTTTTCATGGCAAGGGGGAGGGGATGGAGAGACTAGAGAGCACTGCAGAAGTTCAGCCTTTCTCAGAGTTATCACTGCCCTCCTACACGAGGATAAATACCAAATGAAATAGGAGAGGGTGAAAAACAGCAAAGGAGAAAACACTGCAGTTTTTTTAATAAAAAAAAAACAAAGCACTTACATAACATTCAAATAAAAGCAGTACTCTTATATCGAATGAAATGTTTTCTTTAGTCTTCCTTAACCCAAATTCCCATCTATGTCACCAGAACTGAACTCTCGCTTTCTTATCCTAACTTCACTGGCAACACGCTTCAGATTCCCTCTCTGCTCCGACTCTACCCTCACCTCCTCTGCTCCTCCACCCTCCGCTTCACCCACCCCGTCAACATCTCTGAAAACACTTCCTTCACAAGGGTCCTGCACTTACAAATCGAATCACATAGCATACCCACACCACAGCAAAGACTGAGATGTTTGTCACAACCCTGCTATCTCCCAGGTACATCCTGCCATCTTCTCCAGTCCCTCTACTAGATGACCAGCTATCCAGACAAAACCCAAGACAGATATGCTTGTCCATGGTCTGGTAACCAACATCTGCTTTTGATTGCTGTCAGTTCTTTCACTTTTCATAAGATTTTCTCAAATCTAATTTACACTTTAATCTAAGTTTTCTTAAACAGATGTCTGTAGTTTTCATGAAGTGTGTCGTCCTTTTGGTCAACTGCTACCACAAAGAAACACACCAGTATTCAAAAGGAACTATTCTGAACTGTAACTAATAGCAACTTTTTACACTTCAACCTCTCATGCTTATTTTCTGTAAACAGAGAAAGTGAAACTCTCCAAAAGTTGTTCTTTGTTTGGGAATAACCATCTCTCTATCCACTTGTCTATGCCAATATTTGGAGACGTCTATTGATTCCAGATGGATCCACCAGTGCTGATCTGCAGGACCAGCAGCCAGAAGATAACTCATCACTTCTTAAAGTGCATCACAGCACCCATGTTTACAAGTAAAGACGTATTTTTAGGATGACAGAATGACACCAACAGTTTATATATGCAATGATGTTAAATGTACACCAGTCCTTCAGCCTTACATCCCACGCCACTACCACAAAAACTCCTTTATTGGGTTACAAGTCTTTTTCAAAACTTAAAAAAAAAAAGCAGCAATACTGAGAAACCTAGGCAGTTATTTGTGAGATACAAGAAGCCATTTAAGATAAATTACTCCTCAAATTTTCAGCCTACGGATAAAAATTGAAAGGCATCAATTTTATTCAATAGAAGATAAACTTGCATAAACATTCAAACAATATTTCAGCATTTGTATTAAGTTTGTTCTTAAAAATCACCCACGCTTCTAATCAGCACTCTCTTCCTGGCCCACTATCAGGATATCATCACTTCTGGCATGAAAAAGGGTCTGTGAAGGTTACAATTTTTGTCTGGGGCATAAATTCAAGGAAGCAGAACCAGTCAGGAACAAGAGCACGCCACTAACAGGAGTACAGTGCTCAATCAGCTTTCTCCTTTTCCAGCCCTATGGGGACTAATAGCAGCAGTAACCACACTGCACTAGCTCATATAGAAGAGTCCGGAACACCTCTCTACCCCAAAACAGGATGAGAGGACAAAAGGTGCTAAAAAAAACAGAAAAGAAAACCAAGCCAGTGGTATTAGTATGAAGTTGCAAACAAAAATCAAAGACATGAGACAGTTGCAACTACCTAAAAAGACCTTTCTAAACTGCTGGAAATTATTTTTAGATTCAGATTTACACACACACACAATAAATAACCATTGTACCACCTGTAACAAAAAAAAAAAAAATACAAACACCAAACACCTTAGTACTTAAAAGTGGTATGGCTTAAAAAAAAAAGTCTTCTTGTAGAGGGAATTGCATTAAGAAGCAGAGAAACTAAGTTTCTCAGACATCTAGCATCTAAAGCCTATGGCCCCAAAAGCCTTTAGTCCTTCCAATGGAAGCATATGACATTAATCATAAAACTACATATTATACCAGTTTCAATGTCTGCCTGGACTTGCAAGAAGCAATTAGAGAGCACTTTTGTATTTGAACTTATTCCACCAGGACTGATCTTCTTCATGACATATTTAATATAATTCATACCATTCTTCATGACATATTTAATATAATTAAGTCATTTCCAAATATACTATGTTTGTTCTTAAGCTTTCTAACGAATAATTCTGTGGTCACCAAATTGTTTTCTTCTGCAGTTTTCCCCATAATACAAATGCAAGCACAGTGTACTTATTTTGCCAAGGAAACCTCATAACCAAGTGTATGTACATATTTTTACAAAGTCAAAATCCTACATCTAAATTTTAAAAATACAAACTCATATTGCAGAATAGAAGACTCAAACGGGGGAAAAAAAGGAGTGTAAGAATATTCTAAAAAATAAACTCAGAGGAACACAAAGAGACTGAACCTTTGCATTTACTTGACTTGCATTTGAAATAAACAGTTCAGAACAATACTAGCGGAAAAGGGAACACTTTATAATTATGTTGTATAAACAGACATAATAACAGGACTCAAGGGAAACGCAGTTCCCTAAAAGCTTTAATATTTTCCATGGATGTGCAGGATCTCAGCAAACTATAAATGAATCTAAAGGATCAAGAAAGGCAAACTAAGCATATAAAAATAAAAGATAGTATCAGACCAGCACAGAACATTGTCTGGCCTCTACAACTCTTTCATAGAAATGCTGATCTAGTACAGAACACAGATGCTCCTCGATATTTTGTAACCACCTCAAGTTGCTTTTCAGAAAGATGCCCGTTTTAGTCAGAACCACGTGCAACTCTGGCTTTATCGAAGTCAAGGCTCCCACTGACTTAGAGCAAACTCTTGGCTGTGCCGTGTCTCATACACCGGGTCATCTGTTCTCAATCTCCATGTCTGCTTTACCGGATCCAAGTTTTAAAGTTCATACAAATCTGAAACAGCCTGGATGTTTTCAATAACTGTTCCAAACAACAGGTCCTCAACATCGCAGATTCACATTCAAAGAATCATGCCAAAATTAGTTAATCTCCTATTAGTAAAACATCATCCTCATGAAGCAACAAAATACAAGGCAGATTATCTTCTTACAACAGGCACCCTCTTAAAAAAACAAGGTACCATACAGGCACTCCAAATGAGGACAAGAGTGAATTGGCCTGAGTTAAATTAAGGATTAAATCAGACAGAAAGTCAACTCAAAAGCAAATGAAGGATTTAGTGAAAAAAAAAATCTTTTACTACCCTTGCTCAATCTATAAACTTGTGTCAGAAACATCTGTCTTTTTAAGGTGGAAGTAGCAGAAACTCGCACCTACAGAATGAGGCAGGCACCACCAGCAGAAGGTTAACAAGCCTTTAATTTGTGTTACATAACACAACTTCATGGAAACCCTTGTAGCTTGCCAGTTCAGAAAAGAGATGAAATAGAAATGAAGCATTACACTGAAGTTAAGCTTAGTATGCCTTCGGACTCCATCAGAAAGCACAATCTACAAATTCTTGTCTATTCAAAGACATGAAGAAAATTTGTAAAAGAGAAATGAAAAGGGTTTTCTTTTCAACGATATCAACTTTGATTTCTCTTCTGTCATGACTGTTATCTTTCAGCAGAGACTGGGCCATACATCTAGGGCTCCAAAGACAATACTATCAGATTTCATATATTTGACTTGCTTCTTACAGGCATACAGAGGTTTCCTCCACTGTAATATTACACAACAAACATCAAATGCTCCTATTAACTGCTCCACTGACCCCAGCCCACCTACAGCTGGAATTAGTCTTGTGCATGTGTCAGAAAGTAGAATATGTTCCCTCCTCCAGCTGAGGGGCTGACGATTCTACCCACTACCCACACAACAACTGTCTATTTGCACAGTTTAAGAAATTCTAGTCACCATGTAACTTCATGACCAGCGAGGGCGGGAATGATGAGGAGGGGATGTTAACATAATAGTACACGTAAGCAACATACTCTGCGTGCTTCATCATGCTTAAACGAACCACAAGTGTAATCATACTTGTAATATTCTTCTGCAGCTATGTGAGAGCCACAAGAAGGTTGTACACTCAGCCGTGGATGGCAGCAGTTTATGCACTCATAAAACCCTGTGGTCTCTCAACATAAATTTAAGACAAAATCACAATGCGCAATTTAAAAGGCAAAATTGTTATTATCATCCCCACTGATTAAACAATAACATAGATGGCTGCTGATCAATATTAGAGATCAGTTTCAAAAGCAAGCAGTCATTCACTGAATATTCTGCCTCCACTGTCCAAATAAAGCAACACTGCACCTCTAAAATACGAGTTCTTGATGTCTTATGTGATTTCTTGCACAACTACACCAATAGGAAGAGTTACCAACTGCTCTAGAGGGGCTGAAAGAGCTTCAGAGAAGTAGCTGTAGCATAGATTACCTAGTTCTTTCAGAATTTAATAGACCTTCACTATCTGTAACAGCACCCGAGAGGCTGCGCACAGCCATTCCTTCAGACTTCAAACCTGTGCATCCTACTAGGTACAAAAGCACAATATGTAGCATACCACACATCAGAACAAGGCTCCAGTGGACATACAATTAACAAAGAAATATAAATGGAAAAAATGGACACTATGGAAAAGATGGGTGCTAGCGTCCAGAAGAGATGCATGATTTGAGTATACACCTGTGCTTTTGTAGCACAAAGGAGATTAACATAATGATTAAAGACTTCTTTACAAAAAAAATATTTTCCTTTTTGTGCCCCTCCACTGGTCACAGCTCTCACGACACACGCTACATCCATTCGCAGAAAAGGGAAGGTCCAGAAAATCTCTTAAAGTAACAGTTATCTTCATACAGAAGATTGTTTTGCACTCTTAAAAAAAAAAAAAAAAACCACAAACATAATACTTCGCCAAAAGAAAGAAGGTCTTACCACGTGGATTCTTAAAACACAGAACAGAAATGAAGATACTAGGGATCCAAGCATGTCTCTGTCATTAAATAACCTAGCCACAGGCCTATGTAAATTAGTTAACAGTGGTATTTGTCTCCCAATACAGCTGAAAAATACTTAAAGCTAGATTATGAACGCAAATTTTTATTCCAGAAATCCACTCTTTCTCAGAGAGCAGTAACTGCAAAGAGAAGGCCATTACCCAGCTGAGCGAGGACAGCATCTGCGGGGAAAACAGCACCGCACCTCTCCCGCGCGCAGCATGCGCTCCCGTCCTCGAACCGAAGCAGAAAAGGGACAAGCTCCACCGACACACCTCCACCGGCCCCGCGAGCGGCGCGGGGGGCGGGCAGGAGGCGGGGGGGGAGGGGAGCGCAGGAGTCCCCTCCCTGCGTCCGCAGGGTGGCGGGCCGACAGGGGCTGAGGGGGAGCGCGGCGCTG
>Ga0181612_119450_pt1 | contig 31697 bp, 17 predicted proteins | sample HoacroProtozoa21_FD_119630 | JGI IMG/M metagenome (GOLD analysis project Ga0181612, IMG submission 119630) | Hoatzin crop microbial communities from Cojedes, Venezuel. Combined Assembly of Gp0051906, Gp0051904, Gp0051908 | reverse complement strand
GTGATCCCCGCCCCGGGAACGGTTTGTCTGGGGGAAAGGGGAAAAAGGCAGTCCTCCCCCTTCCAACACCAGCCTCTTCCTTGAAGCATCTTCCTCCAGCCACGGGCAAGGTACTGAATGCTCCTGATCCTCCCTGCTGTTGTCAGTACTTTCCTCTTACTTCCTCATCTTGATATTACATCAGCTCCTTGGAGTGTCTCCAACCTCTGCCCTACCCCTACAAAACCCCACATCAGAGGGGTCCGTAGCCCTACTGATAGGACGCTTCTTGGGTACCTTCAGAACAGTGAAAGCTGCTGCAGGGCACGTCGCATGTGCTGAGCACCGCTGGCCTACGAGCAAAGGATTCTCTGAAACGGTGGAAGGACTGAATGCACCTGTAAGTCGCAGTCCTACACCTTCAAAGCATTGCTCTTAATCACGGTTTGTCCTATGTACAGCACGCGCCTTTAAGCGAATTAGTCTCTACGGAAAGACTGTTTGTTCTCACTGTAATGTCAAGCCAGCACAGGTATTTCCTTACTGGTTGGTATCATAGAGCAGAAACTGAGGTTGCTATTTCTCTGTCTCTTTTTTAATACATACAAATATTTAGTGAGATATTCACACTACATAATCTTATCTAGTTCAGTTGTAATAAACATCATCTTGTGTTTGTAGAACACCTTTGTCCCACAGGATCTGAAAGTACTTAACAGAATTGTACTGTTTTCATGGACAGACTCATTTTTATTCAATAAGATCATAATGTGCCTTGTACAGTCAGAGATTTTTTTAAGCAAATCTTTAGATGTGTCAACCCTTGCCCAAGAGAATTTCAGTAAATATGCCTAGATCATTGATTCATGCAATTCTGGACCTCTTCCACCTTGTTCTGAAAAGTCAATATTTTTGAAGGGTTCGGCATAGGAATGTTAGTACAGTACATTGGTAAAGACAGCTCTTCTTCTGAGGGGACATGAATGCTAGCACCAGAAAAACACTGTAAATATTAAGAGAGTATTGCTCATGACAGCGGAGTAGATGAAGTGAAATGAGGCCCTGAATAAGCACATGTGTTGTTGATTGGGTGGGCTCTTCCAACAGTGAGGAAGGGTTTCCTGTTACACGGCTTGGCACAAGAGATGTCAGCTTACACAGTGTGGTTTACAAACTGTGCTGGAGTTGCTGCCTGAAGGCATATTCCACCACCCTCCCCAAATCCCGAGTGACCAAATTATGGGAGCACACAATGCTATGGAGTTGGATGGGGTTTCAGGGGACACATGGCAGTGGAGTCCCACCTCTACCCATGCCATATTGCACTGTGAATGTAACAGAGAGTCCAACAGGACCACTTCATGGTGCTTTTGTCTTCCCACATGCTTAGATAGGAGCCACGTTCAGCTATCTGGCCCCACTACTGCCTGGCGCGGTCCCTGTCATCCCTGTTCTCCTCATCTACACAGTGGAGGAAAAAACCCTGCTTGCTATGGTGACATGCAGGGCTTTGAGACAATGTGGTGTAAAGCACTGGGTAAATGTAAATGACAGCCAGGTCACTAAGAGTGAAGAGCAGTTGACTTTTCTTCCTCTGTTTGCACAGGGGATGGAAGGGAAAGGCAGGTGGCTTCAAAGTAGCAATGAGCTATTTTTGTTGATATTATCAGTGCTGATGATTCTTCCAGATGAGCTGAGAACAAAGGGCTCAAACATAGGCATCTGCCCAAAATATAGTGCTAGGCCACTTTGCAATGTCTTTGTAGCCACAAGACAGTGGCCAAGTGACGGCCCTGCCTCCTGACACCCTGCTCCTTGGCCAATATCAGCAGTGTAGACAGCAGCAGAGGAGGGATGCTGCCCACATTATTCATACCAGGTACGCCCCTCTCAAATCTCACTTCCTTTGATGGAGCCAAGGGACGGCAAAACTCTCACCTGAATTCAAAAGTCATTTGCATCATTGGCTGTTGCTGCCAGATGACCCAAACACCACATGTCCCTGGCAGTCCCTCAGAGCCATGGAATTGTTTATGATCCTCTGTTTGCTATCAGGGATTGACTGAGTCACCATATGGGTACGTTATTGCTCATCTTCCCTACTACTTCAATAAAGCTTTGTTTTATAAAGCACTGTCAGACTTCATTACTTGTTGGACCACACCAGGTTAGGTGGAAACAGTTAGCAGTCTTAGAGCTTTTGGATGAAGACACAAAAACATGGTTGAGAAGGTTTATGTGCAAGCAGGAAACCTTTTAGTGCTTCCAAGTACCCAATGAATATTGCAAAATTATCTCAGCAACCTGTGTTCATCTCCTGGTAGGGTCAGAACGATTCAGCTTCCTTCCACAGTTTAAAAAAAAGCAAACAAACAAACAAACAAAACCTCCTTTCCATAGTACCCTGCAGCCTTGTTCTTCAAAATATCCCTGGAAAATAAGAGCCCTGGAGCTGTCTCTAGACAGAAGAAATCCTGTGACACAGTTCATAACAGGAAATATTTATTGGGGAGTCCCTTGATCTGAAGTTCCTAATCCTGGTGCATGTGACCCTCGTCATCTGTCAGGCCTGATAAAATTCTCTCTAAAACTCAGTTGGATTCCCCTAATTGATTGCAGTGGGGTTTTCACATTGCTTTTGCTGTGAACTCCTTGGAAACCCTTAGAGAACAAAAGGCATTAAGTGTTTGGTGGCAGAGAGAAGGGATGAGTTTGGGAGGTGCTTGTGAATGCCAAGCTCCAAAACAAACAAGTATGATGTATGTCATGGGGGAGACAGACACAGCCATTCAAACCCACACATTTGTTTATGGAAAGCAACTTCACTTGTTTCACCGAAGGACAGGATAAAAGAGAAAAGCAAAGGGAGATGGACACTCACACAGATCTGCTACAGGACCACTGAGTTCTTGAGCAAGACCTGTCGCCTCCCTGGTCTTGCTTGCATATTCTTTCTCCCAGCCGTACAAGAGGGGTAACTACACAGGCTGCAAAGTAAGTGCTGAAAGGAGAATTATACAAGTTCTGTGCTTTGGAGCCAAAAGATGTGATGCAAATGGGGGAGATTAATATTATTAATTCCAAGATGAAGTCCTGTATGGAGCTAATAGAACTATTTGTTATCAGGAACATCAGGAAGAACTTCTTCCCTCTGAGGGTGACGGAGCACTGGAACAGGCTGCCCGGGGAGTCTCCTTCTCTGGAGATATTCAAGACCCGCCTGGACAAGGTCCTGTGCAGCTTGCTCTAGGTTGACCCTGCTTCAGCAGGAGGGTTGGACCAGATGATCCACTGAGGTCCCTTCCAACCCCTACGATTCTGTGGTTCTATGGAAGCTGTGAGAGGAAACACTAGGTGTTATGAGGCTTGAGAAGACCATTTTTCTGATAAGTAGGCTGATGAATCCTGGTTCTTTATGAACTTGGTAATTTGCTCGAGGAAGAACAAAAGTCACCAACATGGTCACAAGAACCACAGCTGTAATTATCTTAGCTTACGGTAGGAAGAACATAATTAACAAGATGGTGTAAAAGGAGATCTTAAAATCCTAGATCCAAACTTGTAAAGAAAATTATGTCTTTCCCAGCTCTCAGACAACACAGTCCTATATTCCAGGTGGCTTTGTACATATCTTTCATGTAAAAGATTTATGAAACATAGAAAACAGATCTCAAAACTATTACACTGCCACTATAATCCCAGTTGTACCATGTACATTGAACAGAACGATGATTTTCCTTACGCTGCTCTTGCTATATCTATAGCCAAGTAAGTGGTCAAAAGGGAAAAAGATCTTGTACGCAAGAATTAATTTAATGCTCCAAACTTGCTTGTCCACCACACCAAACAGGTCACCTCCTGGCCTTATTGACAATAGTGGCATCGGCTGCGTGCCCAGTGGCCTGAAGCCAGGTCCCCAACATGTCTCCCACCTTCTCCCGCCGGATTGCTGCGCTACTTGCAGAGAAGTACAAGGGAAAATCACTGCCAGCCAAGAAAGAGCAGTGGACTTTGACAGTTCTGCAAGGTAATTCCATTATAACGGCTTCTCCTGGATGCTTACAGCACTTACTATTATTCCTTCACATTTCAGTATTATATACTTAAATACTACTATAATCCTATAACTGTCTTCTAATAGACCAGTCAAGTTTCATAATAGTAGGAATACTAAACCATGCTCTTACTCATACAATGCTGTTCTCTCAATCTCTCCCTAAGAAGCCTATTCCTATTTCCAACCTGCTAATCACTGTCTTCGAGGAGCTGGTGAATTAGACAAGGCAGAATCATAATACACTAAATACATAAAAATGTATATGCATGTATGAAATGTATATGCATGCAGGACTCAAAGAGATTACTCCAGTTGCCAAAAGAGGTGCCTTCCCTGCCCCAAAACCTCAACATGCCAGATAAAGAACGCTTTAGAGTCATACTCAAAATTCACCTCCAGTAGTTCTCCAACTGCCTGTAGAATGTTTTCAAGAGCATTCACAAACCTACACTGGCACTTGGCAACAAAATGTGTAGCAGCTTCCTGTCAACATGATGGAAGATAACTTTTATAAGATAACTTACAGCAGAAATGTGTCTACCTCCTAATTTTGTTCTGTTGAGTTCAGAGCTCCTAAGGAAGCTCTCAGTTTCTGAGATCGTACCAAAACTTCACTATCAGTACGTTACAGCAGCACCTTACAATTCTGGTACAACAGACAAGTATTGACATGCTTCCTCTTGGGATGTTCTTCCAACAGTTATTAACTAACACCCACAGAAAAAACAGAATAATTTCTTGGATAAACACAACCATGAATAACAACGAAGACCATTATTTTCATGCGCAATTGGCGGAAAAACTGAGCACACAGAAGTTCAAAGGAGAAAACAGGTTTACGAGAAAATCCGTCTTCAATTCTTCTCCATTTTCTGCATGGAAAAGGCCCTTTGTAACAACCCTAGTGATCAACAAGGTAAATGGATGCCTGGCACTCGACTTGATGCTGCCCTGGGCAAAAACCTCAGCATCAGCTTTCAGGTAGTAAGGATGCCGTGCACCCAGATCATGCAACATCATCTAGCTATAGGCTGCCATGTTGATGGAGTACTCAGAGGCTTCAGTCCTCTTCCAAAAGTTGTCCTGGGCAGGAAAGGGCAGCCGAATTCTGAACTAGGATAAAGCTCTGTTGCAACTGGAAGTGGAATCAGGGCACAGGGTAAAAATGGCAGAATAGGAGGAGAAAGGAGCATCCCTTCTTTAAATGCTAACTTTATAGACAATAAAAATCAGTGTCCTAACGTAAATAATGTTGTACGAGTCCGAGAGAAGTCCAAATCAGCTTTTAGGCAATGCTGGACTCCCAAAATTTGCTCCATACATGGAAGCGATAAGTTTGCAGTTCCAGCCATTCTATCCGTCTCTGATTCTTGAGCTGACAGGGGCATTTCCTAAACAGCCTCCATCAAAATACTTCATTTCTCAGAACTAGCAAAATATCCGGGCTCTCTGGAGAAATTCTTACTAAAGTTTTGTTGTGCCTCACAGGAGCAGAAACCATTAGCTTGGTTGAATCATACCAAATTACTTGCAAAACCCCTTCGATACAAGACACTGTCCACAAGGGAAAACTTCAAAATCCATCTGAATTATGAATGGAGACGGATTCCAATACAAGTCTCTGCAGAGAACAAAGCCTATTTTTTATTTCTTTTTAAAAGAAAAAAAAAAAACAACCACCACCAAGTAAGGCACAACCTGCCATTCTATTATTAAGTTTTAATCTCATCATTTATTTTCAGCCGACATGGAAAACGCAAATAACCACCCCCTGCCTGGCGCTTCTATATTGCTCTGTTCGTATGCGTGAAACAAAAGCACATCAAGAGACCACTACTGTACTGCACAACACATTTATTTTCCTTGCTGTGGTTTACCAGTCTATTTGGTGCATTTATCATATAAAATAAGTCTTTTGCAAAGGCTTCCCAACAGATTTATTAGAAATCTTTCCCAGCCCCAACAAAAGCCTAGTATTTACTGGTGCTTAGTGACATTTTACCTTGTTTATGTAGAAGGCTTGGCACCAGAATTAAAACTTGTTCCCCTTTTTCAACTTGCTGCATGCTTCAGGGTTGTTCTGGGGAAAGGAAAGGGGTGCCTGTTCCAGGCATTGGTCTGCTACCACATTACCGCCATTCCCTGTCCGTTCATCACCAAGAGAAAGGAGCCGGTTACAGGCAGGAAGCTTCCAGCTGTTGCTCCTGGTATTCCCAGTGATCAGAAAAGGTAAAGCTTCCAAGTTTCCTAAGAGGTACATTGTTCATTGGGGAGAAAAACTGAAAAACTATGAAAGAGATTCAGCAGAACCACTGGAATCCTACCACAGCCAGAAACTTTATTTCGTACTACTTCCTGACTGAGGATTTCAAGTGATTTTTCATTTTAACCCTACTTGCTCCTTCTAGTTTCCTGTCATTCTCACATATAATCAGAGGCCCGGAGGAGCATACACAAACGTCTACCAAAAAAATTTGTAAAGTGCGTGAATACGGATTGCTCCCTCCAGAAATTGATTTAAAAGAAGTGGGAACACTTCCATTAGCAAACGTTCACCACCATGACTTGGTTGTTCACAATTAACTTCCAAGGCAAACTGATCTAAACTGGGCCAAGGTATTTCCATGGAAATTGGAGACGAGGAAGGTGTTTGTCCTGCCCAAGGTGACACCTTCTAAAGTCTTCTCTAGGTGCTGCTGTAAATCAATTCAGGAATCCTCTAGTGAATAAAATAGACGTGTTTACATGACAAATGAAGGGCAGTATTCAGATATTTGAGAGAAACAGCTACTGCTGACTAATTGCATCCAGTTTTCCATTTAACCAAAGTCTGTGTAACCATCCCAATGCTACTCACTGTTGTAGTTTTAACCCATTTTCTCTGCACCTAAATTCCCAAGTTACTTACAATACAAGCCAATCTCTACAAAAGCCCAAACTTAATAAACACATCAAGTCTTACCAGGTATATACACTTATTATTATGTTAAACAGAATAATGAAGTATTAGGCCATAGTGAACGGGAAAGATAATGTAAACTATTAAAACCTGACTGGTAAAGAAAGAGTTCAGCTCAACTTACTCATCTGCTATGTACAGGTCAACATGTATCAATAAGCCATTACACTCTTCGATAATGTAATGATTAGCCTTGCTGTCCTTTTAAGTTCCATTCACTTACACTAACATTGAATAATATTTATTCTTGCTACCAGCAACAGATGGTAAAACATGATTTTATGCCCTTTACAGCGCCTAGAAGACTTAACACCACCGCCCTGGCCCACCTTCCTCCCCTGTCCCCTCAGCTTTTAATACGGTAGACGTGGTGGTTGTTGCTGGTGGCACCAGAACGCAAAGGGCAACTTGCTCAGAAAAATACTAATCTAGCCTAAAAATGGACACATAAAATACAGATTTCCTTGGGACCAGCCATAAACAGGAGAGTTGAAGGTAGATTAAATTTGGCATTTTCAGAGGCAGTGCGAATGCATCAAGAGTTTACGGGAGATCTGTGTAGGACCTGGAGACAAGGAGACTTGTTTGATGAATTTGTTTACTGGATTTCTTTAAATAAAGATTGGCACAACGAAGTTACATCACACACTATTTAAATGACAGAAGAGCAGAGAGATTTTGGGGCTATTATTGGTACATTTACTCTGTGCAGCGTGGTTCGGCTGTTGCCAGAGCTCAAGTCTAAACCTCCAAATATTTCCAAAAGCTCATGTCTTGTGCTCAGAAACAGGCTTTCATGTGATGGCTGATTCACGCTACTGAAGGAGAGGTCAGCATGGCCTCTCTCATTACTGTTGAGGAGAATGGGAATTTCACACTCATAGAAACAGAACAGTAATTTCCAGCTGTGTTGAAAACCCGTCAGGAACTGCATAGCTATTAACCCACATTACCAAATGGCATTTCTGGCAGAAATTGCAGAAAAACTGGCAGCAGGGTTACAGATCAGATGTTGTAGTGAAAACAGTTAAGAAGTAAAGACATATTTAGAAGAAATTGCTTCAAAGGGCTGTTAATTAACATCACAATTCCTTCAGTGAAGCTACAAAACCCCTGTCACCATAAAAGAGACTAACAAAAAAGCATGGCTTTAGACATGAATTTCTGGTTACTTACCTGCTCATTTGTTTTAGAGGGACAATTCTTTAAATGAACAGGGGAGTTTACTGCTCTGCGTTTATATGACAGGTAGCCCTGTTGCTTCTGGGTGTCATAATACTATTTATACTAGCCGATTAAGTTTCTTGTATTCACATCCAAATCAGTAACAACAATAAACTACTTTTGACACCAGGCAGATCAAACTCCCCATTTTGATCAAGCCAGCTGGACCAGCAAATGAGATGTTCTGCACTTTGAACTAAACCACCTTTACCTCTAAAGAGAAAAAAAACAAAAAAAGAACATTTTTTGTTTCCAAAACAGCTCTGCAGTCCTGATACGCTTAAGTGACACAGAAAAGCAGTAAAAACAGACAGACAGAAAGTTTCCAAAGAAGTAAGAGAAGAAACACATAATAAGAACCCGTCAAAAGCCTCACCAACCGGTTTTAAGACAGACCCCTGCTGCTGTGCAGAGGTAGCGTACTTCCTGCACCTGTGTGCTGTGGGACGTGTATACGTACCATATACCACCAGTACTGGAACAAAGTAAGACTTGGAAAGATTATGCCAAGCATTACTAAACTCTGGTGGGGGAGGACTCCACTATCCCAAAGCTAAAAGCCAGTCCCTGTTCCAACCTCTCTCCACTGTATCTGGAGAATGCTGAGGACCAGCTTATACACGTATGATGATATCCCAGATACTTTGGTTTCTTCCACTACTTTTCCAAGTTTCCCACTCATTTTTGTTCTGTGAGGGAAAATACTTGACCATCACCTCAAGAAGATCCCTGCTTAATGCTGGGTAACTCTCCTACCACCGTTGATGGCCCCAGTCAAGCATTTGACCAGAAGAGCAGTGCAACATGGAGTGCTGGCAAAAGGAGTAGCGAATTGGCTTGGGGCTGTCAGGTTAACAGGCTTGTCAAGTCTAGTGAACGGTGACAAAACTACTTTGGAGTATAATCCACTTCACTGTACTACTCTTTGCAGTAAGTGGGACGCAACTTCCACACCTTACAGAAACTTCTGTAGCTCACGTGGCATGAATACTGCTCCCCCAGCCGAGAGGGACTGCTGGTTCACCTGCATGCCTCCTGTTCTCATAACCTAACTGTCATTATCACGTAATCCCATAATTATTTGTGACCCTTCCTTCTTTGCCCCTTTTTACAGCCTGAATATGACAAAAAGCAACCTGTAGATGCTAAAAGCACTTTTCTCTAAGGTACATAATCTCAATTTACTTAAATGACAATGCAGTCTCCGGGGGGAAAAAATGATAGCATGACTAATACGAAACAGAATAACTCATTTAGGTAAAAATTTCATATGTGGGTGCAAATCTACTTTATCATTGTGGAAAAAACCAAATGGAGGATTAGCCATTAATGCTACTTGCTAAAGCAACTGCAATTACAAAACCTATTTTGACAGATAAATGAAGAGTAAAAATTGTCCTGTAGATTCATAGAGCGATCATTCCATAAACTAGGACAGAATCAAACTGAGGTCTTGAAAGGCGACTTTATTCATAATAAATATCATATGGACTATGAGGGAATGTTTTGACCGCTAAATCAACAGATGCTTCACAATCATTAGCACCCAAATGAAATATTGATATTTTATGCAAGGGGACCAATACAGACGATTCTGAGCGAGTAACGCTTTATTTCTAAAACACAAGTTAACGTTAACTGGCATGGTGCGTACAGTGGTAAGTTGAATAAGGTTTGCCTACAAAAAGAAGTATTACAGTTCTTTACATGACAGCAATGCTTGGAAACTTTTTAAAAAAAATCTAAAAACCCCTCTGCTCAGCATTTACAACATCCCACTGTGACTTAAGTTGTAGTGAACAGTGGGGGTTGGGTGATAAACAACTTCTTGCTGAGTCAAGAAGTCAAGACCAGGGAAAGCAACAAAAATTTGCCCCCTAAACTGTGGCAGTAGGTCTGGGAACTACTGTCACCTGACTCCAGTTTGTTCATTGCCCTCTGAAGGGGTAGAAATGGCAATGACTCAGAAAGGCCACCTTGACTCCGCTTTACCAGAAAGGCCTCTCAAATTGACTCCTGCTTCTTATCTCCTCTGACATAAATTTTTTGGTAGTTTGTCTTTTATCAGGAAGTAAGGAAGTTCATCCACACAGATCAACATTTGCTTTAACATTTTTCTCTTCTACAACCCGCTTACGTATCTATGACGTACGCTTGCTTTGCTCTTTTCTGCCAGATACACATGAGAGTTCTTGAGGGCAATCACTCCTTCTCCTGGATATCAATAACGAGCTCCTCTCCAAGGAAGAGCCTGGTAGTTCTGATGAAACATGCGTAACACAGAGCTACTTCTGCTGGTTGGTGACAGTTTTTTGTAGCAGCTATTTAAGTACTCCTCAAATTCTCCCAATTAAGTGACACTAAGGGGTTAGGTCTTTTCTTACAGAGTCCAACATCCGCAAGCTGTGCAGCAATTCATGAGCTGTCCTTTCTACTCTAAGTTGCATTAATCTGTTAAATCTGTCTTCAGTGGTATATGAACAGATTTGCTGTATTTTTTTTTCTTTTGCTATATTCTTTTGATGGAAAGAACTGTCTAGTCATTGGTATGACATTTCCAGAATATTCATTTTGGCACACGCATCATCCACGTTGATTATGAGGTTTGTCCAACATGGAACTGTGCACAAGTGACTAGAGAGAGCATAAAACATGCTAAAGCAACAAACTCCATGAGGCTGCATTAGTAACGGAAATAAATCTTTCCCTTTAGTGAAAGAAACGCCTTCCTTTTTAGAAGATTAATGGCAGATTTTCTCTTCAACAACCTGTCCTGTGCCGAATGCTTTATCTCACTTTCAGGTTCAAAATGTCTCCCATAAATCAAATTCATTCATTGAGTGTTAGCAATAATATTTCTTAGTATAGTCTGCCCCTTTGGTTGCTGATTTGCAACACATGTAGGGATAGCTCAGTAAAAGCCTTGACAAATCCATCATTTCAAGAAGAAAATACCTTGTCCTTGTAAGCGGCCATTACCAATGTATAGTTTCTAAATGATAAATCCCACCGGCGGCTGTGAATCCCATCAGTGCATCCCTCAAGCAGGAATAATACACTGGCTACTTGAAGATCCACTCTGTAATTACAAGGTAGTGGTTCCTCAGCATTAAAATCCTGACTTCAGGTCTGTTCCTGTGTAAGCCATAGCAAGCACAACTCTTCCATCATCTTTCTGGACTCCTGCTTCTGTTTATGCTCTCTTGATACTTGGGAATGTTAAAATTTCTCATTAATATTAGACTTTTAACCCAACATCATTTTATGCTGTTAATTAAACTTCTGGCCCTTCAGGCCAAGAATGAGTCTTTCCCAATTAGTGCTGGCAGATCAAGTAGTCCTTCCTCAGATCAAAGGGCTATTTCGAAAGCTTCATGTGGTTTCTGTGAATAGAGCATTAGAAATTTCTCCTTAATGCTTCCCCATTTCTTCCCAAAGGCTATCCAACTTCTGCTGCAGTTTGAACGAGCACCCCTATTGAATAAGGGTTGTTAGCATTTTAATGACCTTATCACAGCGAACTTCTTTGTTTCTCTTACTGAATTGTTGGTTTAGCAAATTTCTTTCAGAATAGACCTTGAATCTTCCATTCTTCTCTAATACTTGCAATTGATGCAGACTAGAATTATTACATGAAGGTCACAGTGCTTAGCAAAATAAGAGATGAAAGAGATTTCATATAATGCAACAAAACACAAGGCTCAGCTAAGGAACGTAATCCAAATCTGGATCAAAATAAATCTTGGTTTTTGTAAACTTTGTGGGTAGTGCAACTACCCAGTACAAACATCCGTAGGTTTATTATTCAACGGCAACTAACTTCAAGTCAGGAAGTTCTCATCTGCACATTTCATTATAAAAATCACTTTAAGTTGGAGAATCAGATGATCAAGTAATATACAACCTTTTCACTTTAAAAGAGACACTTTCAAGATCAATATAACCAACAATTTAAATTTATTTTCCAGTAACAAGACAGTGAATTCCAGAACTGGGAGGTCTAAACAGGGAATTAATCAGGACAGTTCAAGGCTTTAAAGGAACACCTTAACAACAATCAAGATTTTTACGTGTGCAAGCAGATGTATAACACTGCATTACGCAAAATTCTATTTATCTTCTGCAATACCCCGTTTCCTTTCTCCAGGTCTTTTCCTCCATTTTCTCCTGTTTGCTAGTATAACACCATAAGCATCCCACCAGATACCACTTCTAAAGCCACAGCAGGTTTGGTATTTTTTAGTCGCAGTCTACTGGCAAGGTTGCCTTAATATCAATATTGATTTAGTGCCAATAATGGCCATACACAGAGCACCATGCATGCAGCTCACTGTCCTCCCTGCTCCCTCTCATAGCTTCAGTAAAGGCTGATTTTATGAAGATTACGGTGTAAATCCCTAGAATTCATTTTTCAGGCCAATTATTCTGCTGATGAAATGGGATTTCCAAGTAGGACTGTTTGATGTACTCTTGCAGTGATCTCTTCATTCATTTATTGTATAAAAGGTCTACCTAAAGGACATCAAGATAACCATGCCCAACACATCCCACACACTACAACTTTCTCAGATTAAGATGACTAACAAACAGCAGCACTGCCACAACTGAGTTTTAGAAAGCAGAGAGCGGAAGTGCTTTTACATTAGTAGCACCTAAATAGCTGGTAAAGACCAGATATGAAAGGCTGGCGTGTGGGGCCAGAGGAGGAAACAAACTACAGGTCCAGCAGTATTCTTCCACAGCGCTCAGTAGTTACACTACCTCTTAACAGAGATGGACTTCAATTTAGCAGCCCAGCCAGAGATACTTGACAGGGATAACGGCAACAGTGGCATTCAGCAGTGTACAGATTGGTTTCAAACGGCGACTCCAGCGACCAGGTAACTTCAGAGAGACAAGGGTGAAATGAGAGGCTGCGCAACGCGCAATTTGACTATCGGCGATCAAACATGAAATCTGGCTCTTAACATGACGATTTTCTTACTGTTGTACTTGCTTGGTTTTGTTTTCCTAAAGACTTGCAATTCAATGCATCAACAGTTGTTCCATTTCTAGCTAAGCTGCCTTCAGTCAAACACTTCGGCTTATGAGCTGCTTCTCACAGTAAGCTCAGTTCTGCTCCCTCACCGCTTTCCCACAGCTTCAGGTAACGGTGCCGTTTCTGCTGCCATGGAGCTACTTTTGGATTTATAAATCATCTTGTCCCCAGCAAATGAACTCGTCCTAACATAAGATCATCAGAGCAGCATCGTTATCAAAATTGTCTGGTGAGGCATCTGCAGGTTAAACTCCTCTGACACAAACAGCCTGAGCTACAGCATTCTGAGCGACGGGTGTACACACATTATTAGTGCATCAAAAAAACAGCTGTACATAAACCAAGAATGATGGTTCACAGGCACGACAACGACACTAATTACAACGACTACATGAGACAAGATCATATCGGCTCTCATAATCCCGTCACTTTAAGATGTGGAAGCAGATATGGGATTTGTCATTAGAGAGAGGAAAAAAAAGTAATCTAAGGGAGGTTCAGATGCTCAGTTAACGAGACTCTTAACATCCAGCTTTGGGTTACTTACAACTTCTTCAAACCTTTAGCACATCAAGATAGGTCATGGACTGAGTTTTGCTCACCCTTTAAAGTCTCAGCTAAAATGAGCGAGCACTTGCGTGAGATGGGAAGTATGTCTACTGGTCTGAGTAGACACGCCAGTGCCACAGTGGTTTTATCAGAGGTTGGCAGGCAAGGGGACATGATGGAGGGAAGATCAGATGTGGCCTGATGCAGGGGAAAAGGGCAACTGTTACCCCAAAGCTCTGTGAGCACATTCATGTAGAAGCTGAATCAGCTCTAATACCGCCTGCTCACTGGGGACCAAGCAAAAACTGATTTCGATTGCTAGATGGAGACAAGGGAAAGGGGGAGGGAATCATATACAATAAATAGTGAGAGCAACAGGGATTGATATGAAGAGCAGAGAGAGTGGGAGAAACAAATGACGCATCTTTGTTTCTCACTCTCACAAGAATTTATGCTTATAGCTAGGTGAGAAGGATACGAAGATTGCCAGGTCACTCCCTAAAACCTTCTGAAAGTTGCACTGCCCTTGTAACTTTCTGCATTAGGCATTTCTGTGTAACCTGCAGTTAACGCCACAATATTATTTTTTTTGGCAATACACTTGTTACACACTAGTCACTTTATGGTTTGCTGGGTGTTAACCCCCAGACTAACTTCTGGAATGAGCTACAAGATGCCCAGTGAGCTATGCAAGAAATTGCAGGAAGCAAAAGATAATGTCATGGTTAAGGAAGATAAGTGTCACTCTGGAGAACTATAGCCTGTTTCTACATGTAAAGCTGATTTCTAATATAAAGGTGGGATTCATCTCTGCATTCAAATATTACTATTTGCATTTATCTCAAACTTCAGATCTCATGACTAAATTCTTACATAGCTTACAAAGAGATTAATATGGAAATGTTATTTTTTCAAAATGACAGACAGAAGTAATCACCATCAAATTTTAAAAACATTACCTTTTGAATACAGCAAAGCTCTGCAGGATTGGTATCACACACACCTAGGACATCCATCTTTACAAACACTATATCAGAAAACTGTTATTTCTAAAATCTTCTAGCACACTTGTAATAGGTTTTGTTTGGTTCGCATGACAACATACAGTTCTTTGGGCTTCAGCTTTCACCAATGAGTAATGAGATGATGCTAACTAGCACCAGGAAACTCTCTCTAGTGCCAATGACATTACACCTTGTCTACCCACATTGAATATTAACCTAGGCCAGAGAACTGAAATGTCTATTACATTTCCTTGACTCTACCACTGATCCTACATGTCTATTTCTTTGAAGAAGGTTTAATAATCCGTATCTATGATATTTACTTTCTCTATCTCTGCCACACACACAGGTTTTTAAACAGATTGAAAGTTTTTCGTTCTGAAATCATACTCCATAATGCACTAGGTTGAGCATATTAATGCCATTATTTGCAAAAAAAAATTATATTTTACAATAAAATTTATAGCAAGAGAAGAGACCCTTCCAAGTACCCCATTGGACCATTTACACATTACTATATTCCTGCTTCACCTTTAAAGTGCTTCCAGGCTATAGGCTCGTTCTGATTAGACATTGCCTATCTTTGTCTGTACAACCCCACTTTAGAGCAACTAAGAGCTACTGAGTTTATAAAATATGACTATTCAGCAAGTGTCCCCACAAAACTGAAAACTTCAACTTCTCTACATAAAAGTATCTCATTACAGTTTAGTGCGGGAAGAAATGAGATAAAGCAAAATGAAACAAAGTAGAAATGTGGAACAGCAAAACACTAGAACAAAATTGCCCGTGATTTCTGACCTGACTTCTTGGTATGCTCCTTTCCCTGTGCAAAAGGTGTCTTTAAACACTTCTGAAGAGTCAAAAAAACCCCAAACCAACTCAAGGTTGTCTCCACCTTCAATGCAGAGAGAATACCAAAAACCAAGAAGAGAAGTCAATGAAAATCGCCACAAGAAAAGAAAATAACGTTAGCAGCAAACTGAATCCATTACATTGTACTCAGATCTGTTACACCCAGTGTAATTTGTTCTGACAACAGCAGGAAAGTGGAATCAAACTAGGGGAAAGATCAAGGGCAGATTTTATTGATGGGAGACTGTGGCTCTAGCGTGTGCACCACCACCACTGAACTTCAAGGAGAGATGGTTTCTACTGCAGTGGAAAGAGAACTGTGCTGAGAGTAGAATGAGTAGTGGTGTCCTGCAAACACTACTAATCAGTGAAAGAAAAAAACACCCCAAAAAAGAGGTTAAAATACAGCTAAAAAGAAAAGGATGTCATTCTGCAGATGCCCTGTTGAGAAAGCAGCAGCGAGCATTGGTTCTGTTTGAGCGTTTCATCCCACCTTGGCAGGTCAGGCACACATAGAGTCAAGCGCTGCGCAGAAGAGGGAGTCATGCTTTCCTCTTCAGCGTCTCGTCACAGAGGACAGTCTGCCCGCTAATGCTCTGTGGGCTCCAAGGCTTTCGGGGAATGGGCCTGTGTTGACACATAGAATGTTGCCCCAGTGCTGTACTTAAAAGCAGCAATACAAGTAGTGGAAAGCACAGTTTTGTATTGCCTTCATCAACAGGCTAACTGACTTTCACCAGTTGCTTTGAATGCCCTTGCATGTTTCTATGGCTTACTAGTAGGATAGAAATTTGATCTTCCTGTAGCTTACACATCTCTGCAGCTTTTTTACATTCACCATATTTGTATGATACATATATGATAAGTAGTTATTCAGTACAAACATTTTATAGACTTCGCAATCCTCAGATAAATAGAAATTGTGTGCTCCAACTACAATATTAATGGTTATGTCCATTATTCAGAAATTAAAAAGTTTTTTTAATCTGATTTCAAAGAATGAAGCTTTCAGCCTTCAAACTGAACTGTGACAACAGTATTTGCTTAAGTTCTTTTACATAATAATAATTATGGAATTTACAGCTTTCACAGCCATACTCAGGGGGAGCAGGAGGTCTGTACCTCTATATAAAAAGAACTTCTTCCTCTCCAATGCACAGTATGTCAAAGGGTTTACAACGGGTATGTTAATATACCAGTTTTAATACATAAGCCAAAGATGCTAAAAATCAGAAGGTTATGTATTTGTCTCTCCTTTCACTCCCAAGATATTCCCCACAGCCTAGAGATGGGAAAAATATTACACGTGCGAGAGCTAGGAAGCCATGAGTTAGTTTTTATGTCCTCAAGAATTCCTAAAACAAACACAAAAAATACCATTATAACGCAAATCTAGTGATAGTGTAAGCAGGATTCTAGCACTTCTAGTGGCAACCTATACCAGGGTAAATCATGATACAGAAGTCCCGAAAAGTGACAGAGAGAGACTTTGTTTTATCACCACATCGCGTCTAGGGAGAGTATTCATTATCGAGCTCTTGGTGCGCTTGCTGTTGATAGGAAGTCCGCCCTTCAGCGACAGAATCCCTCTAGGCTGGAGCTACCACCAGCTAGACGAGTTTATTCTGATCCATTCTTCCCAGAGAAAGAATAAGCAACCTTTGGGTCTTCATAAGAGGAGGTAGCAATATTTAATAGTTTCCTATCAACCTAACCTTGAAAATAATGATAGAATAATAAATCTGAAAGCAGTAAGAACTAATGTATCTGTCAGTAACTTCATGCTAAATAACAAAAGCCGTAATAAAAGCACTCTACTAGTTGCACAGTTGAATGAAAGATGGGGAAAAGATCTAATCAATAGGTTGCCTAGTGAGACACTCAAAACCAAACTCTTGTCATTGATCTATTTTATTCTCAGCTAACTTTTTTTTTTTTTTTTTTTAACCTGACACAGACCGCCTGGCCATGCCAAAAAGCTCTTACAGAGTTCAGCGCGAGGTCTGACATTAGCATCTGCTCTCATGCACCAGGAATCCTCTCTTTCCTGGCTTATTTCCACTGATTAAATACTTGAGGTTGACATGCTTTCGCACCTCTCTCCTTAAGCTAACAATTATATTTCAATTTTTTTTTTTTTTAAATACTGGACACAGTAAAGCTTTAGTCTTTTAATATCTCCAGAATTCTCATGGTCTTGTTGTCTAACAAGGTACAACGTTGATGTGTTCCTTCTTTTTTCCACCCTACACAGAGAGAGTTTGACCTCTGCCTTTACTACTTCATTGTTAACTAAATATCAACCTATTCCCTAACCTCTGCTGCAGAACCTGTCTCATCCTTTGTATATCTAAAAAAAAAAAAATTAAAGTATGAGTGTAATACAATCATCATCTTCAAGTCTCAAAAGCCTTAAGTCCATGTTACAGTCGCTCCCAATTGCTTTTGAACACATTTTCTCTACGGAAGATTAACAACAGAGCCATGTCAGCAGCTTTGCTTTCTTTCTTGGAGCACTGGGAGTTACCTGATTTATTAATATGAACTCTTTCTGACTTTGAAAATGCTGCTTTAGAGAGGCCCATCTTGACTGTGTTTGTCCAACAGCGCTCTCCCTCTCATCTCCTCCCTTGCTTCTGTCTCTCTGGCACTTTGGTAAAATCTATCACGAAGTAAGGAGCCCAGCTTGATAGCAACAGGAGAAGTACGTGTACAAATCTGTACTCAGTTGCCAGCAAATCTATGATATGGACCAATAAAGCTAAGACGTTTGAAAAAAAGACTGAAACTACCCTCCGCTGGTGTCAACTTTTTTCAAAACTCACTGTCTAAATACTGTAACACAGTGTAGGGAATGAAGCCACACATCAGACACTGATCTCATTCTCTTAAATATTTCAAAAGAATGAAATAACTAAGGTCAAAGAAGTGATGAGCTAAAGAGAGCGTTTTTCCTCTTCGTATGCTTCCCAGTCACTTTCAATGTTTAAGTTTTAAAGGACTCTGCCCTGCAAATCATTCAGTACAAGAAGTTTTGTGCAAGCGACTGGCTGGATTTGGCCAGAAGTTTGTGTGTCATTCTTTCTTGACATACACGCTTTCCTATCTTTTGTTTTAAAGTCACTTCCTCCTACAATCTACTTAGTTTATGACCTAAACATGAAAATAAACAACCTTCAGGATCATGGTGATTCACCGTATAAGCTTTCTTCCAGCATTTTCAGGGAATGGACCTGAGAGTAAGAAAACTATTAATACCTCCTAGTTTGATTTATGGAGAATTCCGATTGCTGATTTTGTCAGAGCAATACTTTGAAAACCAGTCTGCAAAACAACAATTTTGACACTTCTACTTTCTATAATCGTGACAGTGCAACCAGTCCTCCAAGCAGGAAGAATCTGTTCTCATGGGTAGTCTCTCATTAGGGTGAATGCACAGGCAAATGCTCTCCAAGCACTTCGTTAACTTTAGCTAAGCACGCTGGAAAACATGCTAATTAAAACTAGCATTTAACACAACTCAGCATTCAGCAGAGCCGATGAGTTTTGTATTTAATATTTAAAGAGCAAAGTTCTCATTGTCAGCTGATCACTGTCGGTAAGGGCATCACCAAGCTAACTCAAACTAGTCTCTACTACGGCTAAGACAAGACTTAGCCCTCCTTGAGCCGTCACTGCTATAGTAGCCAAGACTGACTTCTGTGTCATGGTATTTTGTGCTGCAAACAAGCAGCGTTAGAAGGAATGGTCCCACATCAGGTATTAAAGATCAATATGAACCCATTTTGCCTGCAGCTGCAAAAATGGAAAGTCCTATTATAGATTTTTAAGCTTAAACTTTAGTCATTTTAGGTAAACTTCTGTACATAAAATAAAGCAATGTGATAGACACATCTGAGAGACTAGAAACAAATTAAAGCAAGTTTTCCTCTATTTGTATACTAGAAATTAGAGTTACAGCACTATCGATCCACAGTAATGCCTCCCTTCAGCAGGTTTGGCGTGTCTAACACTGATGCACTGCAGTTCAGAAACTTCCGTAATTTTTTTTTTTTACTTTTATTCATGTTAATGAAACAGTTTTTAGTAAAGATTAACTCATGTGGATAAGCACATACACCACAAAAGGTAGTGAAAAATATTATCATAACTAAACCAGCAACTATTTATAGCAAATTATTTTATACAAAACCAATTTGTGAAACACGACAGAGCATACAGACTGCACGATGATACAAAAGCAACACTTCTCAGGAAAGTGTGAAGGACATACTGAATTTACTCATGCTTTCTATTTAACGCAACATGAATTAAGTCCCAGCCAAAAGTTAAGGTTTTCCTTCTATACCTTTCTGTATCGGATGTATGTCAATAAGCATTGTACTGTTCTCTAACTCTCTTCAGGAGTCTGAGCATATTGAAGAAAAAATATATCCAAGGCAAGAAGAAAATTTAAGAAATAGCACATAGATTCAGGCCAAGAAAACTCTTAACTTCTTTATATTTTTAATGGGAATTTACTGCTCGTGAAAGGCATCAGATTAAGAACCCTCCGGCTGCAGTTATCTATCCAGCCACAGACGTGTAGTGCAGCAGCATTGACAAACATCCCCTCAAAACGCACTTCTGCTGCGAAGTTGGTCAGAGCTTATACACTGCTAAGGAAATGTGTGGTTTATTTTTCCTTTTTCCCCTTCTTAAAATTTATTTTTCAAATCCAGTAAAAGGAATGGGAAGTGATTTTTCATGAAGGAAGGAGTCCACCTTCTAGTCTTAAGGGGGCTTCAGCTCACATGTATTTGTGCACACCTATTGTGTGTTGATTTTCAAGTCAGGCACTTGCAAGTGTATTGGCAGGATTTGGCCTTAAGTAGTGAGCCTCCCACAGGGCATCATCTCCCTTTTTTTCTGTGCAAACCTCATTCTCCCCAGTTACTAAGTGCCAATCTCAAGGGAGGATGAGAGGCTAAAAGGTAAATTCCACAGGTGCACAAGCCCAAAAATTTACGTGGAAGTCAATGTTTGTGATTCAACCACTACTTGCTCCTAGGTAATTTCTTCTTCACTAGGAAGTTCACACCTCAGGAGCCAAGAGGCAAACAGAAGCCAACCTTTCCCAAGCTATGCTTTCTGCACACCAGACCTCACAGGCAATAAAAGTAATACAGCAAAAGGCCTTCCATTCATGGGGATTGCCACAGCCACATCTTTCATGTACTAGCACAGACCCATCGGTTCTGCCAAACACAAATCTTTAGGCTACTCGAAAAGCACATTCTAGAGAAACAAAAAACGCTGTCTATGACCATCTCCTAACCTAAAGATTTTGAAATTTGCAATGCATACCCGTGTCTCTAAGAGCTCTCCTGATACAAGTACCTTTTTGTTCATTAATAAAGGAAAAAACAAACATTTTCGAAATCCATCAAACAATAACCCAAACTAAAGCACCACAGCTTTGTGCACTTTTATTTTTAGCAGTGCCAAGCAAATGCAAGCTGAGACCATTTCCCGCTTTCCACGGACCGCCTAACGTGCAAGTAAGGTTTTTATTTCCTGTACTATGGTACTTCCCAGAGAATTTAGGTAAGACCACTGCTCCTTTTTTCCAAGTATTGTACCAATACACTTAGACTCACTCCCTGACTGTGTATACTCAGTTTTAAACACTTAGTCTAACTACTTTAATCTCAACATTTGAAGTTAAGGGGAAAATTATATTATGAGGGAAATACTGAACCGCGATTAGGTTACTGGTGTTATGGATGGGTTCTGACTTGAAGTTAGAACTAAGATCTGAAGTTTCCTAACATTTAGGGATATTCTACGATGCAGCCCACTACAGAAACCGAAACCAGCTATAAGCTGCAGACAGAAATGAAAGCCACATGCGTCAAAGAGAGAAGAAACACAGTATATATTAGGGTTTATTTGCCTCTTCATTTCAACAGTTGAGAGTCTGGGCAAATCTCAGGTACCATCCAGAATCACAGGCTGGAAGGAACTTCTGCAGGTCATTTGGTTCACTAGAACTTCTATTTCGAGGCATACTTTTATCAAATGAAAAATTAGCTACACTATGTTAGATCTACATTTTATTCAACATAGGATAAAATATAAAAATCAGTATCTACCAACCATAAAAGATCAGGAGTGCCATAAAGCAGATTTTTGGTCATACATGGCCTTCTGCTATAATAAGAGCCAGATAAACTACTTGATATCTTCATACACATAACCAAACAAGAGGGCTGACTAGCAGCAAAGAAATTGCTACAGTCCATTTTGTTCAGTCACATTCTGCAGATCTCAATCTAGACATTCAAACGTGTGTCTATCGAGAACCCATCAAAATTCAAAAACTGAAAATTCAGCTCTGGTCCAATCACCTAAGCAAGTGTTCAGGCCTTCCAGAAGGGATCGAGGACAACCTACTTAACTAGGCTCAGAGTTCTCAGAGCTCTTGATGCACTCGACTCACCTGAGCACATGCCAGCTGAGAACTGGGAGCACTGCTGTCACGCAAGCCCGGTGCAGCAGCCAGCGTGGGTCTCGCTCAGCGCTATGCATGACCTACAAAGCCTGCATCTTCGAAAGATTTGTTAGCCGAGACGCGATGCCGTTCAGCCATGACTACGACTACTGTCCTTGCTAAGCTGATTAAGTGCACAACGCACTCTTGCAGGCTTCCTTAAGGACCTGCGCATTGTGTTCACTGCAGGATGATGACACTCTAAGGTACTGGAAAACCAAGCCAGTGAGTGCTAAAAAATGGATTTAGGTGCCTGCCTTTAGATATCTGTATTTAAAACTTGACGGTTTAACATCAGCAGACAAGTAATCCTCAGGCAAAGAACAACAGATCAGAAAATAATCTTTTAGAATGGAAACGCTCCAGCAGACTACAGTGTAAGCCTTCACAACGTTACCCCAATTTGGTTTTTCATGTAATGGTCTGTACAGAAGCGAGGGAGGGCTCGGACACTGTCTGCCACCGCACCACAAGGAATTTCATCTTCCATCTACTTGGCGCACCCTGTGATAACTAAAATAGCTCTGCTTGTGCCTCTAGAGATACCCTAATAGAATTACAGGACCTTTCTCTCATAAACAGCATGAGTAGTCTGCAGTGAAAAAAAATCATAACGTTCCATCTGATCAAATCCATTTCCAAAATGTCAGTGCATCTTTCCCTTTAAAAATGTTATTTAAAATTATAAGCAAACTCATCAACTCATATTCCTGCTAAAAAAAACATTAAAGGTCTTTCTTCCTGCACAAAATATGCGATTTGAAGGATTCTAAACAAAAATATGTTTAGAAGGTCTTATAATCAGGCCGCGGCTTCATATGTGAAATACTTTGTTAGAGTTCTGTAAGTATCTATTTTTGTTTTTCAGAAAAGTCAGGATTTTAAACTAGCATTGCTGTTTATTCCAATTTGGTGTTAATCTTAGTATTCCAACACTTAAAAGGCCATCAGGTTTTCTGTCATTTTGATACAAATACAGTCTGTGGCTGCGACAGTATTTGGCATAAATACATTTTTTCATGATATTTCAGATAACCCCAAGTGTGTTTCTCTAAATGCATTAAAAACTCACACAATTTCTCTTAACAGATTCCACACAGAGAAGAGGAGATTAGGAAACAGGCTTCACCAGGACAGCACTGATGTTTATCGGCAAAGTTCTTTTCTTCAGGGTTTCTAAAAATTCCTTGTCAGCAAGAGCCTGAATTTCTTACAGGTGTCCTATCAACATTTTGTTATATTTTTTGACATAATAGCAGCATGTGTTACATTAGATCTATAAGAGAGTTTAGCTTCACTACAGCAAAAGAAATCTTTTCCCAGTACCCATGCCTTTTCAGTGACAGGCCCTCAATGTCTAGGTTAGCAATGTGTGCTAAGTGCCGAGACGCATCGACTTCGGTGGGAGTCACACTGCCTCACTCACTCCATGCATCCATACAGGTGATGGAGGCTGTCGTGAGCAAACGGAGCAATCTTTATAGGGTAAAGGCATGGGAGACAGGGACTCAGAGACGCAACGTCCAGGAAAGCTGAGGCATAATGAAATTAAGAAAAGGCACCCAGGAGATTCTAGGAGGAAAATGAGCAGCTTTTCTTCATATGGAAAGAAAGCTAAAATTTAAAAGAGCTGTTTCTACTAATAAAACACCTGGAGAATTCAGAGCCAGTAAAAGTGACACTGGTCACCGTGCAGGCATTGCTATGGAGACAGCAATGCACCAGACATAAAAAGCCTTCCAGACAGCATAGGTCAGGGCATCATTAAATAGAAAACAACAATAAATTCACAACATTCTCAAAAGACTTCCGTGCCTTGCTATAAATACTAGTCAAAACTTCTGCACTGACTAATAGATCAAACCATTTTGTCATGTTTAAATAGGTCTGCGCAGTGTCTGATATTCTCTTAGCTGACCAGCAGCAACAAATGGCAGGTCACAGACCATTCTAACCACATTTCATATTTTTTAAATGCTCCCAAAACTGTATGTCAGTATAATGTCATATAAACTACATTGGTTTAATGAGATAAATTAAGTTAGTAGAAGTACCTTAAAAGAAAAAAAAAAAAAAGGCAAAAAAATCCAGGCCCATAAACCCATTAATCTAGCAAATCTTTCTATGATGTAAGTTTCTACTCAAGATCTTATGGAGTAACCACAAAAAATGAGAGCAGCGGTAAGAACTGAGTTCAAGAACTCTTTCCTAGCATCCTTCATTTTAATGTTGTTTAGTTTAGGGTCATGGAAATAAGCTGGCTCTCAGGGAAAAAGCAGTGACAGTTTTTACAAAGCAAGTAATTCTTGCACGTCCTAACAGAGTGAGCGTATGCTAGAACTTCTTCTTCTTCACTTGTAGTTGCTCTACACAAACCACTGCACTCTAAGATGTACGCAGTAAGTTCCTGGTTAGCTATGAACGATGCTCTGTAGAGCAGGTGGAAGGAACTGGGAATATGATAAGGCTTGCAGATTTTTCTCCAAACAATCTCACCAGAATTAGCATGTCAGGATGAACGGGCATGCTTGAGCAGATGGCTCCCACCTAATTTCAGCTAGGTAGAGCTGCAGATGATTGCCTTACATCTTACCTAGACTTTAAATGTTACTTTAGGTCTGTCTGATTGGTATTTCCAAAGGCATCCAAGAGTATTAAACATATGAAGTCTCACAAAGCTTGAAAGTTCACCATCCAACCCACCTGTGCTTCCTTTCACACTGAATTTTGGCTCAATACTACCCCAAAACACTCTGAAATGCTGCAAGCTTGTTTTCCTATGCAAGCTAAATCTGCTGTGCTGTACCAGCTTCCTTCCTTCAACACCAAGGGGAACCATGTAAATGAAGATACTGCATTTCTCCAACAGCAAGCTGCTCCTCAGGAAAATGCAAAGTTCATTTTACAGTTAACTTACTGGATTTCTGATTATTTCATCTAAAATATGAACAGAATGAGAAGTACTAAAAAAATAAATATTGTGTTTAAAGCCAGTAGATAAACAGATGAATTAAATTCCTTTCCAAAAATCATTCTTCATAGTGAAAGGTATGTAATCACTTAATATCTTTCCAGTAATGAAAATACTACAAAAGCAGGTGTTATGCATAATATGCTTTAATTAAAACTGAAAGAAAAACAACAGCAGAACCAGAAAAACGTAATTGCTTTCAACTGAAGCAGCAGCCACTTGGTCCAGGGCTAAATTATCTGTAAAAAAGCAAAATCTGCTTTCATTTAAGTCTTTGCAACTCCACTGAAGTTCGCTGAGGCTGAAGATAAGCGTCAACTACAGAACATAATTTAGAGGTCATGTGCAAAGGATCTGAACTCCACCTTTCCCATCACTATTTTTTTTTTAAACTCATAATTACAGTAACACTTGCTCCTTCATCACCCTGACTTTGATATCCCCAAGTACAAGACAAGGAGATGAATGAGAGCTGATCACAAGTTCTAATAATCAAATTTGAAAAGATGATACCTCACAAGGCCTCTTCAATTGTACCAAGGATCTTCCAATTTCCTTTAGGAGAGGCTTGAGTCTTAGAGGTGGCTCAGCCCTGCCACTGATGCTTATTAACTTGAGTCTCCCTGTTTTCACAAGCTGTCAGTATTTTCTTATTATACCTACAGGGCGTATTTGCATTACGCTTAGTGCAAGGCATTAACATCACCTATATTGGAGTTAGGAAACAGAAACAGTACTATATGTAGAATCACATCTGGTATGGATTCCTTAGGCAAATAGATAGATGGCATTGCTGTAGAAACCAAAATGAGCATCCATACCAAAACAAAGATATATTGTGTACACGAAACACCCCAGCGGATTGATGTATGAAGGCAAACGTCATGACCTATCAGCATTAGAATCTCAGACAACAAGCACGAAGGTAGGAGAGGTGATAAAATGCATAGCAACTAGAGAATTTTTATGGAAAGAGGCCACATTCACTCATCTTATTAAAATTCATGGAAATTGAAAATATCCAAAAGCCCAGGAGGGGTGGGGTCAGAAAATCTATTTCACAGAACTGGCAAGCTTACTCTAAATTCACCTTGAAAGCACTTTCCCCATCACAGACTTCCTGAGAGCCTTTTGATTTCTCTCCTACTTAGGGGGTAATTATAGAACTTCTTTTCCCCCCTAACTAATGCATACAGAAGGGGGTCACTTCACCATTTTATGCAGATTATCATGGTTTGTTCCTAACTAGATCTTTGCTGGAAATTATTTTGCCTTTGCTTTCCCTTCAACTCATCTAGCAAGCTTTATTTTTCTTTCCTTATGTTTCCCATATTTCATCCTCTGGCTGTGTCATTCGATATCATAACTGCTGTAGTATTAAATATTGTTGAACTCTGCACTTCTATTTTCCTCTTCTTCTTTGCTTTCTCCTTTAATTTTAAATTTACTGTTGTCAGGAAACAATGACACTCAGGCACGGGGATGATGGAAGAGGGACATTAATCAAAGGCTGCATAGCACATTTCTCTTCTGGATAAAACTTTTTAAAGGTACAAATCCAAAGGGACGAACTAAATACTTCCCAAAAGGTTTCTAAGGGCACCAGAAGCATGTGAGATTTTTAAAATCATCACAGCCATTTCAGTCAGGAAGAACCTGACTTTCCGAGTTTAAATTGCCAGTGCTGGACACTTGGCTCATGTGGTCTCATCCGGCCCTCGCAGCTTCTGCTGCTTTTGATTCCTTGTACAAAGTGAGACTTGGGGGAAGATGCGACGGGAAATTCTGCCTCACCGCATTTCCACGTTACAGAAGTCTGTCTCCTTGTAACACCACTACAATAGTGCAACAGCATTTCTCTATGCTCAGGCACCTCCCATACCTTGTGAACTTCGAAGTTTAAGGCTTATTAATAGCTAATAAGCACAGTGTGTTCAAGATTAAACCAAGGGTCAGACAGCATTTAACAACAGACAAAATATTGGTTTAGGCAAGTCAGAAGTAAAGTCAAGACCTCCACAGTTTGGTTTGTTGTTTTTTTTTCGCTAGCAGCTCAGCTTTATTCTTGAAAATAAAAGAAAGCTGAGATAGGCTAGCTTTCTTTTTAAAAAAAAAAAATAAACAACGGCTTTTCTAGCGTTGGATAAAAATTGCAGAACATCTACAGTAGCAGCACTGCTGCAAACAGCTTGCTAAGTATATCCCAAAGAATTAGCATTCCTAACAGAAGTAGCAGGCTTCTGCATAAGTCATCACATGTTTCTGCAAGTGATATTGATAGTCAATAACACACCAACAACGTTCCCCCTGAATTCACCAATCACACATAATTGCTAATAAAGTGAAAAATGAAACATTCTTTCAGGAAGGTGCTTTCAGTCTTTCTGTATTAAGCAGAAATATAAGAATGAAGACTTTCTACAAAGCCCTCAGAAAGGTGGGCCACTTTGGAAGCAAACACGCACAGCTGTGACTAAATCAAGCAGATCACACCCTGCCAAAAGCTTTTCCCTTCCAGGTACTGAGGGCAGACTGTTCCCCCGTCTAACTGCCCTGCTTCACACCTCGCTCACGCAGCCAGCTGCACGGCCTTCCCCGCTCCCCCGAGACACACCCTTCGTTATTTCAGTCCCAGGTGTTGAAGCAGCTTTTCTACGTCTCACCTAATAAAACCACCAAAGGTTTTAAGTCTTTGTCTGTACACAAGCAGCCTTAAAAAGAGAAACTTGTTATTTTTATCATGTTTTAGCACAAGCTACCCCCTACCCTGATCATCACTCCTGTCTGTCCTCCCTCCCCAGCTTTAATTTCTTCCTCTTTCAGAAACCCACCCAGCACATGCAGGAGGCTTTTTCAATAAACCAATATTCTAATAAAAAATTACTGTTCTACATATTCCACATATTAAGCGACTTTTTCTGGTACAGATAAAACCATTCACCTTATGCTCTATATTTTACATTCATTTTTAATAACAGACCATAATAAAAGAAGCACCTGGCAAAAACGTGACTCTGCAACAGCACAATGTTAAATCTTGTCTGCTCTGACAATATTTTTCTGATGAGGCACAATAGCTAATCAATTTAATTTGGTTTCAGAAAGAATGATAGCATTTTGCTGTTTTCAAAGTATACTCTCAAAAAAGAACAACCATCTGAAAGCACTGCTATGAGGACAGGCATGTTAAGTAATATCTATCATTTTTTTGTCAGCAAAATAGAAGGCTACTGTTTTCAGCAAGAGTGAAATTAGCAGCTTATCCATGAAAAAGACATAACCAAATTACATGCTTTTTGCTAAAATTATTATAGCATAAATATCCCTGTAGAGTCTATATCAAAAACAATTCATACATGATAAAACTGCTCCCCAGCACACAAAGAACAAATCACCCTCTAAAACATTAGGTTTAAGAGCAGAATTTTCAAAACTACTTTTGTGTCTCACTTTCACTCCATGAAATTTGTCAACAGAAAAGGCAGGGAAAGGAAAGTCAAAGTATAAGAGACTCACTGAGGAATACCAACAACCAAAAATATCTGTACGTTCTGACAGCCACCCTTATCCCAAGTGGACTTTGCTAATACGGGGACAGGCCTCCTAACAGGAGCTACAACTCAAATTTCGAGTTCTGTTTTGTTCTCACAAAAACAACACCAAAGGGTTGTACAAGGTGTACAGTTCCGAAAACCACAGCCGACCAACATCTCTACAGCGTATGCTTCCATTTGACACCAGTGACTTACCCAGATGTTTCCATCCTGGTGGTACGGTTTCCAGTTCCTCCCCGTGTCGCTGTAGAGCATCCGATACTGCGTAACCCAGTCAGAGCTGCTGTACCTGCCTTGAGTCGCGACGGCGCTGATCTGCTTCCTACTGCCAAAATCCACCTGCAGCCACTGGTAATGATCGCTGTCTGACGGGGACCAACCTCCGGCACCTGGGGGGTGGAAGCAGAAGAGATGCAGACCTCAGACACTCGCTCTGAAGTGAGCAGTTGTGAAGGTGCTGATTGCTGGAAGGCCCAGCTGAGAGGAGTGTAATAGCAAAAAAACTTCAACAATTACAAGAGAAATATGACTGCACATTTTTAAAAAATACATCTTTAGCACAGGCTTTAAATGCATTAACTCTGTTGCCTTAACCTCTTTATGATATAATGCTAATGATTTAATGGGCTGCCTGCTAACAAATCAATGCCTTCATAATGACTTAATTGCAGTTTATTAGTTTTTGCCAAATTATAATTGTTCAAGGGTTGACCAATTTGCCATGAAATCCTTTGTCAGAGTAAGTTGGCACAAATCAATAACAATCTTTGGATTTTGTGTGCCTTTTCAACAGCATTTCCCATTAAAGAGATAACACAGATAAAGCAGGAGGAAACAAGAGCAAGCTCTATGCTTTCTTACGTTTCCTTACCGTGCACAGACTGAAAGCTCTACCAGAGGAAGTGAAAAAGGAGCAGGTACGGCGGGGCTGGGTTTGATCTGCTGGGTGTACAAGCTGTCACAGATTACACTGGCAGATGTCTCACTGAAGTGTGATTATTCTTTATGGGTCTATGAATTAACTTGACAGTAATACTATTAACAATATTCTCAGCCACTGGGCTACGTTGAACTGTTCTAAACAAAGAAGGCCAATGATGAATAGATAAATGTAGTATAAAGGCATTAAGGCATGTTCTTATTCTTCTGAAATAAAAAATACTAAGGGGAAAATTGTAGTTGTGTACTGCAGAGAATGGTAAAAATTCTAAGATAGATACTATAATGCTATATTTACCATCACGATAACTATTAGGAAATAAATGAAACATAACAAAAAAAAACTCATTACAGAGAAAAAGCAGAGAATCATTCTCTTCATATTATTAGCAGATGTTAAAACGCAGAAAACAAAAACTTTACAGATTCAAAGTGATTACAGGGGGGTATTTTTCTTTTCTTTTAAATTTGAACCAAGTAAGTGGCCTGGCATACCATAAAATCGCGTAGTCTAGTCCATGGGCCAATTTTTATTACTTTTAATTTCACATATAAACTTCAACTGCTGTCACAAATCTGGCCTGCTTGCCAAGCAAGAAACTCTTTGCTACACTGCATCTTATATGCTCCCATCATTAGGCGGCAGCATTGCTTCAGTCTTAGACCACTCTAACGCTCCTTCAGCTGCTACAGGTGTTAACGTTTGCAGGTCATGGGACATTTTAATGTTGTGATATCAATGGGATCATTTGATGCCATAAGTGGTTGACTTTAATTATAACTCAAAGTGCAGCACTACATTAATGACATCTAATTTGTTAAAATTCTTCAGATTTCCAACAGATGCTTTGTCCCTGCGCTACAGGTAATTATACCTAGCAATATAAACAGCGTACTTTAGGGGTAGGGAATCGCATTTGAAACCCTTACTAAGAGCACTTGAAGGGAGAAGTATTCCCACACCTTCACACATGCAAACCAGCTCTATTTCTGCAGAGAATGGCAACTAGTCATTTAAAAATAGAATATAGCTTCCTCGTGACTACTGTGCAAGGAGACTGGAAAAGTTAGCTCTACATACTTGTTGTAACAGCAGATACCACTTTCTCTCCCTGTCCTAACACCCCTGTCCAGTAAGGATATCTGAGACTGATGGCACCCAAAGGGTAAGCAGCTGCCCCTGAACAAAAGCCACCTTTGTAAAAGGGACCTTTGGTGGCTCCAGAAAATGTAAGGTTCAAATGTGAGCATTCAGAAGTTGTTACGAAAGACAGAGCTGATATAGCTGTCAAAGGAACGTCTTTCAGCAATGCAGTTGTTGAAAAAGGATGACATACTATAGTTGTAAGAAGGCTAAAATAGAGCTTATGTTTTTTACACTTTTTACTTACGCAGGACATTTTGTTATGCAGGAGACTTAGACAAAAATAGGAGATTTTGTCATGCTCTCTCAAAAGACAAGACTTTTAACTGTAACATGATATTTTTTCTTTTAGTACATTCTTATTACTGAGACTAGAGGCTCGCCTTCTTTAACTGATAAACATATTTATTAACTGTAAATTGCAACTAGGTTTCAGAAAGTGTTCACCTATAAAGCCATTGAAAAGTTTGGAAAAATTGACTGCTAACTTCCATTTTCCCATTTTTTTGATGTAAGAAAAGGCATAAAACATTCTTCATATCACTCCTGACAAAACATAGAGATCTGTGACACACTAGCCACACCTAGCCCAGGAGATGGAAACACGAGTGTTGAAAGACAGCCTGCCCTATAACCTTTCCTAATAAGCAAGAGACAAGACTTTTAATCAATACTCCAGACAGCAGCAAACAATATTACCCCACTGGTTTCTTGACCTAATTCTCTCAGTTTCACATTTGCCTTCTGGCTTTTCCAAGCAAGTACGTCAATAAAAAGTCAAACGGATGAAGTAGAAATCCATGAGCCCCGACGTGATGCACCTACGAGTGCTGAGAAAGCTGGCAGATATCATTGCTGAGCCACTCTCCATCATCTCTGAAAGGTCCTGGAG
>Ga0181612_105900_pt1 | contig 31714 bp, 28 predicted proteins | sample HoacroProtozoa21_FD_119630 | JGI IMG/M metagenome (GOLD analysis project Ga0181612, IMG submission 119630) | Hoatzin crop microbial communities from Cojedes, Venezuel. Combined Assembly of Gp0051906, Gp0051904, Gp0051908 | reverse complement strand
TCGCCGCCCGCCCCCTCCCGCGGGCGCAGCGGGGCCGCGCCGTGCCTTTGGCGCCGCAGGGCGCGGCTTTGCGGTTCGGTTACCGTGGAGGCCGCCTTGGTGCTGCCGCTCTACCTCATGGCGGTCATAACGGTTGCCTCGTTCCTGAAGACGGAGGCGCTTTCGAGCAAGCGGGTGCTTGAGCTGTCCAATACGGCGCGGAAAATAGCGTCCTACAGCGGAATAGTCCAGACGGAGGGGAACGGTATCTTCATAGATCTCTTCGACAGAGTCGCGCTGGGGCTGCCCTTTGCGGAAGTATTCGGCGTTGAAAGCCCGGGGATAAGCGTGCGGGCGAGGGTCTATCCCTGGGTCGGGTACGAGGCCGAAGGAGGCGGGGAGGATGACGGTGAGACGATCGTCTATGTCACGGACAATCGGTCCGTTTACCACCTCAGCAGCAAATGCACGCACATATCGCTAGGCATTTTCAAGGCATCGCAGTCGGAGATAATGAACCTCAGGAATACGGACGGGAAGCGATACAAAAAGTGCGAGGGCTTTCCTGAAGGTTACGCTGGAGCGGTCTACGCGGGAGTCTCGGGGGATTATTATTATCCGAGCCTAGAAGCGGCTCCGCTCACGCGGCACGTCAGGGCGGTGAAGCTGTCGGAGTGCGGGGACATACCGCCCTGCAGCAGGTGCGGCGGCGCGGCCGCGGAGGTACAAGAGGCGGCGTAGGCTGGATGCGGCATAAGCCTTTTTCGGAGTTGAGGCGTAATCGTGCAGCCGGCAGGGAGGAGCGGCCCTTGCGTTAAGCGGTGCGGGCCGAGATCGGTTTTTCAGTTGTGGCGGAGGGGACATGGGCGGCGAACACGTGCTTTATTTGTTGGCTTTTGCCTTTCTTGCGGCCTCGGCCGCGATCGACATAAGGAGCCGGAAGCTGTCGGTTGCATTTTTGGCGGCATCCGCGGCAGCGGCAGCGGCGGCCGGGGCATTCCTGCGGCAGGACGGGGTGGCTGGAATACTTCTTTCTTTGCTGCCTGCCGCGGTGCTGCTTTCGGCCTCGATTATGAGCCGCGGCGGCATCGGCGCGGGCGACGGATGCGCGGCGGCGGTGCTGGGATTTTTACTGACCTTCGAAGAAATGATGGCACTTCTGGGCTTTGCGATGGCGGCCTCGTTCATCTATGCGGCAGTGCTTTTTTTGAGGCGGAAGGGGCGGGACGCAAGCTTCCCCTTGATGCCTTTTATGCTGGCGGGTTATCTGGGGATGCTCGCGCTTGCGGCGTGAGGGAGAGTCGCGGCGCAGCTGTTTTTTCGGGTGGAAAGACACGGACAGAAGCGGTGAAGCCCAAGAGCGGCCGGTGCGGGGAGGAGAGTCGTCTCCTGCGTTTCGGCCAATGCCTTTTGCCGCCGTGCGGTCTAAGGCTTCCGGCGCAGGCGGGCGTGGCTTTGCAGGAATCAAAAGTGAAGCCGATCTTTGGCCGATGTGAACCGCAATTCCAGCCGACCCTGAGCTCGCGCCGACCTCCGAATCAAAAGTGAAGCCAATCTTTGGCCGATGTGAACGCCAGAAAGGGGGATATTGTGGAAAAGTTCAAGCTCTGCGGGCGCCTCGACGCCTCGTACACGGTCGAGAGCGCTCTGATTATGCCCATGGTGCTGCTCGTTATAGTCGGAAGCATTTACATAACGGCGCACTATCACAACAAGGCGGCTCTTCAGGCCGCGGCGTGCAGGAGCGCGGTCACGGCGGCGGAAGCCTCCCCGATACTGTTTTTCTCGGAGGCGGGAAGGTCGGCGGTTGAAGAAGGAGAGGATTCCGTGAGGACTGAGTACTCGCGTAAGACCAATGCATTTTCAGGAAATACGGTCTGGGAGGTCACGGCGGAGGCGGTGTATGAAAAGCAAAAGCCGGTGACGTACATCTGGCTTTGCAGGAAGGCGGGAGAACTAGCCGAGGCGGCGATAGGGGGAAACGATGATGGAAAATGAAATGCAGCTGCGCTTTTCGCGGTTCGGAGGTCGGCGCGAGCTCAGGGTCGGCTGGAATTGCGACGAGGAATCATACGCGCTGAAGGCGGCGATGTACGGAGAGCTGCCCTGTCTTGTGCCGGTGCAGGTCAGGCAGGTGGACGGGAAGAGGGAGCTGTGCTTTCAGGCAGCGGGTCTTAAGACGCTCGGCGAGCGTTCGGCGGAAAAAGCTTTGACAGAGGAAGAGCTGCTGGAGCTTTTCGGGCGGATAGGCAGGGCGGCCGACGAGCTTGAAAGCTATCTGCTGAGCCCTGAGGGACTCCTTCTGAAGGAAGGCAGCATCTTTTTGGAAGATGATATACGCGGCAGCGGATTCTGCTTTATCCCGAAGGCGCGGTTCGACGCAAAGGAGGCTCTTGCCGAGCTCATTTACGGGTACATGAGGAGGCTTAAGGCGGGAGATGAGCGCGGGATAAGCTTCGGGTGCTGCCTGCTTGCGGCCGTGTCGGGCGGCGGGGAGCTGCACGAGCTGCTCGACCGGGCGATAGAGCGGGGCGGGAAATGGCTCACAGAACCTCGGGAAAGAGCGGACGAGCGGTTTGGCGGCGGCTATGCCTGCGCGGAAAGCGCGGCCGTCGGCAGGATCGGCGCAGCGCAAGGAGCGGCGCGAGGCGCCGCGGCATCCGAAGCCGCCTTTCCGATGCCTATTTTCGGGAAGTCCCGGGAAAGCGCGGAGCTGCCTGGATTTTGTGAAGAGGCAGGCAGGCCGGAGCAGGAGCATTTTTCAGAAATCTTCGGCAGGCGCACGAAGCTTATAAGGGACAGGCTGCGGAGGCGGCGGGGGATTAAGGCCTCGCTTGCTTTTGAGGACGCAGCAGGAGCAGGAGAAGAGTCGGCGCGTGCGGACAGCGGCAAGGAGCGGGTTTTCCAGGGAACTGCCCGCATGGAAACCGAAGATTCGATGAAAAGGAAAAGCCGTGCCGCAGGCGGTGCGTATCCATGCGCGGCAGGCGAAGAATCGGCGGAAGAAAGCCGGAAGCTGCGCGCAGGCGGCGGCCGAGAGAGCGCCGTAAGCGGACGGATAGAGGGAAAATGCGGGAATGAGAGTCCCGAGAGAAGCGGCGTCTGCAGCGGCAAAGAAGCGGAAGAAGGGTGCCTGGACAATACAGCAGCAGTGCTCGCCCATGACGTAGGTAGCCATTACCGACCGGGCAAAGAAGCGGAAGAAGGGCGCCTGGATAATACAGGGCAGCTGCCGGAAGTCCCGGATGCTGAAAATGCAGCCGGCGGCGGACAGGAGGATGATGGGCTTTGCCTGGTTCCGAGAGCCGCGAACGGACCCTTGAACCGCATCCGCGCCACGGAAGAAGGCGTGGTGATCGGCCGCGGCGGCGCGGACGAGGCGGTGGCTTCGCCCTACGTCAGCAGGCTGCACGCGCGCCTGCACTCAAGGCGGGGGAGGCTCTACCTGACGGACTTAAGCAGCCGGAACGGCACTTTTGTAAATGCCGCCCGCATAGCAGGCCTTAAGGACGTGCCGCTTTCAGAGGGCGACGCGGTGCGGTTCGCGGACGCGGAGTACGTGGTCGGGCACGTTTGAAGCGAGGCAGAAGCCGTCTGAATCAGCGCCGCCCAAAGCGGCCGCCTGACGCTAAGCCGCAAAAAGCCAAGGCTGAGAGGAAGGGAGACAGCCAGGCGCGAAGATTCGGAAGGCACTTCTGTAACAAAGCAGCATTTTGGCTCGGGAGTACGCGGCTGGGGAAGTTCAAACGCGTATCGTTAGGCGGGGACTGAGCCTCCGCTTTGCCGCGCCGAAGGGGTGAGTCTGTGGTATGATAGGGGCGTAGTTTTACTGTACGGCCCAGGCCCGGGGCGGCACGGCAGAAGCGTGAGCGCATGCAGCGGAGAGAGGGCCTTGTGCGTTTTGGCGCACCCAAGGACACGGGCAGCGCGGCCGCGCAGGGCGGCGATTACGCTGGCACGCTCATGCAGCTTAGCGGCAGCCGGAGCGCGGGCCTGCGTTATAAGCGGAGGAGAGCCCTTGGATTATTACAGTCTGCGGCGGCTGCCGAAGGTGACCACGGCGGTCATAGCGGTGAACGTCATAGTATTTTTCGTCGTGGAAATATTCGGCGGAAGTACCCTTGACTCGAGTGTCCTTGTGGCCTTTGGGGCGTATGAGACGGAGTTGGTCTCGGGCGGCGCGTACTGGCGGATATTTACCGCAATGTTCCTCCACTCGGGGATAAGGCACCTCTTCAACAACATGCTCCTCCTCTTCGTGCTGGGGAGCGTGCTTGAAAGGCTTCTCGGATCCGTGCGCTACGCAGCGCTCTACCTTGCCGGCGGCATCGCGGCAGGAACGGCGATGCACCTTTGGCGGATGAAGAGCGGAGCGAACGTGGTCTGCGTCGGAGCCTCGGGAGCGGTTTTCGCGGTAATCGGGGCGATGCTCTTCCTGGTCATTTACTGCGGAGGACAGGTCGCGGGGATATCGCTCGCGCAGCTGGCCGTGATGCTGGTGCTTTCGCTCTACTTCGGGTTCGCGTCCGCAGGGGGCGCGCACGAGGGCCACCTCGGAGGCTTTATCGCGGGCATAATACTCTGCGCGGCCCTTTCGACGGGGCGCCGCAGGGCGATCCGCGAGGGACGGGTATAAGGAAACGGGCGGCGCAAAGGCCGCATTAGGAAAATAAAAAACGGAGGTATTTTCAAATGGACTGCATCTTCTGCAAACTCGCGAACGGCGAAATCCCCACTGCGACGCTCTACGAAAATGATGAATTCCGTGTCATCCTCGACGCCGGCCCCGCGACCAAGGGACACTGCCTCGTGCTTCCGAAGGCGCATTACGCCAACCTCATGGAAATGCCCGAAGACCTTACCGGAAGGGCGTTCGTGACGGCGAAGAACGTGGCTTCGCGCCTTATGGAAAAGCTTGGCTGCGCGGGGCTCAACGTCGTGCAGAACAACGGCGCCGCGGCTGGACAGAGCGTATTCCATTTCCATATCCACCTGATTCCGAGGTACGAGGACGACGGACAGCAGATCCTCTGGAAGCCGGGCGAACTCACCGAGGAAGCCAAGGAAGAAATCCTTTCGGCGTTCAAGGAAGGCTGAACCGATACGGGCAGAGAGGCCGCAAGCGGTTAATGCGCCTGCTGCGGCATACGGTTAGCACCAGGCGAAGCGAAACGGAGACGGCGGAACTCGGATGCCCGCTCTCAATAAAAAAGCAGCCGGAATCCGGCTGCCGTGGGAATCAAAAGGCGTTAGTATTCGTCTTTCTTGACGTGGGCTTCGATTATCTCGGTGATCTTCGTGATGGCGTCGCCCTGGCCGCTGGCCCGCATCGCCTCGACGTAGGCCTCGGGATGGGAGGCGAGCTTCCGGACGGAGTCGATGAGGGTCTTCGTGGTGAGGCTGTCCTCCTCGAGGACGACGGAGAAGCCGCGGTTTTCGAAGCTTCGCGCGTTTAAGATCTGGTCGCCGCGGCTCGCGGTCGCGGGGAGCGGGATGAGCAGGTTCGGCTTGTGCAGGGCCGCGAGCTCGCAGATGGCGTTCGCGCCCGCACGGGAGATGACGACGTCCGCGAGGGCGAAGAGGTCGGGCAGCTCCTCGGAGATGTACTCATACTGGCGGTAGCCTTCGCGCTTTGAAAGGCGCTCCTCAAGCTTGCCCTTGCCGCAGAGGTGGATGATGTCGAAGCTCGTAAGGAGCTCGGGCAGCGCCTCTCGGACGGCTGTGTTGATCGAGGCCGCGCCGAGCGAGCCGCCGATCACGAGGAGCACGGGCTTTTTGCCGGAGAAGCCGGTGAAGGCGAGGCCTTTTTCACGAGAGCCGTTCATAAGCTCCGCACGGATGGGCGTCCCGGTCAGGACGGCCTTGCCTGACGGCAGTAGCTCCATCGTTTCGGGGAAGTTGCAGCAGATGACGTCGGCGGAGCGGCTGGTGAGCTTGTTGGCGAGCCCAGGCGTAAGGTCGGACTCGTGCGTGACGATTGGGATCTTGAGCTCGTGCGCGGCGCGGACGACGGGCACGGATACGAAGCCGCCTTTCGAGAAGACGATGTCGGGCTTGATTTCTTTGAGTGCGACCCTTGCGTCGTGCACTCCCTTCACCACGCGGAAGGGATCGGAAAGGTTCTTCAGGTCGAAGTAGCGGCGCAGCTTTCCCGTGGAAATCGGGTAGTATGGAAGGCCGCACTTTTCGATGAGGCTCTTCTCGATGCCTTCGTGAGAGCCGATGTAGCTGATCTCGTAGCCGAGCTCGCTAAGGCGCGGGAGAAGCGCTATGTTCGGGGTGACGTGGCCGGCCGAGCCGCCGCCAGTCAGTACTATTTTCTTCATGGCAGGTCCTCTTTTTGAGGCGTTATGGAGGTGCTTTTAAGGGATTCATTTTCCAAAGAAGCCCGCAAAGCGTGAAACGTGCGCGCGAAGAGCCGTGCGCTATAAAAGTGTATTATATTTTGCAGGCGTTTTCAAGGAGCGCGGGCCGCCCGCGCGGGAACGGAGGAGAGCATGCGTCTTACATTTGTCGGAGCGGACCACGAGGTCACGGGGAGCTGCCATTTTCTTGAGGCTGCGGGAAAGAACATACTTGTAGACTACGGCATGGAACAGGGGCAGGATACTTTTGTAAATAAGCCTCTTCCGGTGCATCCCTCGAAAATCGACATGGTCTTTTTGACGCACGCGCACATCGACCACTCCGGATACCTGCCGACTCTTGTGATAAACGGCTTCTCGGGGAATGTCTACACGACGGAGGCAACGGCTGACCTGTGCGACATCATGCTGCGCGATTCGGCGGGCATCCAGGAATTTGAAGCGGAGTGGCGGACGAGGAAGGCGAAGCGCCAGGGAAAGGCGGCCTATGAGCCCCTCTATACGACGGAGGACGCGGAGGCGCTGGTAAAGCGCATAGTCCCCTGCCCCTACGGCAAGATCCTGGATATCGCGCCCGGGATAAAGGCGCGGTTCACGGACGTCGGGCACCTGCTCGGCTCGGCGGCGGTCGAGCTCTGGGCGCAAGAGGACGGACGGGAAGTAAAGCTCGCCTTCTCGGGCGACATCGGCAATACGAACCAGCCGCTCCTCAAAGACCCGGAGTGCGTCGAGCAAGCCGATTACGTGATAATGGAGTCAACCTACGGCGACAGGAGCCACGGGGAGAGGCCCGACTATGTGAAGGCGTTCTCGGAGGTCATACAGCGCACCTTCGACAGGGGCGGCAACGTCGTCGTGCCCTCATTCGCGGTAGGACGCACGCAGGAAATGCTCTACTTCATCAGGCAGATAAAGGAAGAGGGGCTGATAAAGGGGCACGACGGCTTCGAGGTATACGTCGACAGCCCGCTCGCGATCCGGGCGACGGGCATTTTCAACGAGCATACCAAGGAGTGCTTCGACGAGGAGGCGACGGAGCTGCTCGCGAAGGGCATAAACCCGATTCAGTTCCCGGGGCTTAGGCTTGCCGTCACCTCGGACGAGTCGAAGGCGATAAACTTCGACAAGAAGCCGAAGGTCATAATTTCGGCCAGCGGCATGTGCGAGGCGGGGCGGATAAAGCATCACCTAAAGCACAACCTCTGGAGGCAGGAGTCAACGATTCTTTTCGTGGGATATCAGGCCGTCGGGACGCTTGGAAGGAAGCTCATAGAGGGCGCAGACACGGTCAAGATCTTCAACGAGGAGATAAATGTCGCGGCGGAAATCTGCCAGCTCGCCGGGGTCTCCGGCCACGCCGACAGGGAGGGGCTCATCGCCTGGGCATCAGGCTTTAAGCAGGCGCCGAAGCGCTGCTTCATAGTCCACGGCGACGACTCGGTCGTAGACGGCTTCGCGGCGCTCGTGTCCGAAAAGCTCGGCTGGAAGACCATGGCTCCTTATTCGGGGACGGTCTATGACCTTCTGGCAGACAAGGCGGAGGTTATAACCGAGGGAGAGCCGATAGTAAAGAAGTCGTCCGAAGGCGGCACTGCGTCAAACGCCGCGGCGAAGAAGGCCTCCTCCGACGCGCACAAGCGCCTCCTGGGCAACGCGAACCGCCTGCTCGCGCTCGCCGAGAAGAGCGGCAGGATGTCGAACAAGGACCTCGCGGCCTTCGCCGACCAAATCGCCGCGCTGATCGGCAAGTGGGAAGACTGAGGCCGGGAATTTTTAATACGGGTCAAATGCGTCTTGACATTGCCTTTTGGATGTGCTTATAATAACGGCGATCGAACAAAGGCGTTTGGGGCAGCCCAGACGCCTTTAATTTTAGGAAATTGAAAGGCGCGGACGGACGTAAGGCGCGGGAGCGCAGCATACGGCCGGACGGGCGAATCCCATCCGCGATTCCACAAGGAGGATACACGATGGAAGAAAGGGCAAAAACACCTGCTGAGCTTTTCGGTGAAGATGTATTTGACGATACCGCCATGCGCGCAAGGCTTCCGAAGAAGACTTATGCGGCCCTCAAGAAAATAATGGCCGAGGGCGGCGATATGGATCTCGAGACGGCCGACGTCGTCGCCCACGAGATGAAGGAGTGGGCAATCGAGAAGGGCGCGACCCATTACACTCACTGGTTCCAGCCGATGACGGGCACGACCGCTGAGAAGCACGACTCGTTCATCACGGCGCCGATGAGCAACGGCAAAGTGCTGATGCGCCTTTCGGGCAAGGAGCTCATCAAGGGCGAGCCCGATGCCTCGTCCTTCCCCTCGGGCGGCCTGCGCGCCACTTTCGAGGCGAGGGGATACACGATCTGGGACTGCACTTCCCCCGCGTTCGTCCGCCACGACGAGTCCGGCGCAATCCTCGTGATACCTACCGCCTTCTGCTCTTACACGGGCGAAGCCCTCGACCAGAAGACGCCGCTCCTTCGTTCGATGCAGGCCGTCAACGAGCAGGCGCTGCGTCTGCTCCGCATTTTCGGAAATACGACCTCGAAGTCGGTGAAGCCCTCGGTCGGTCCGGAGCAGGAATACTTCATCATCGACAGGGCGAAGTACCTTAAGAGGGAAGACCTCGTGTTCACGGGCAGGACGCTCTTCGGAGCGATGCCGCCCAAGGGGCAGGAGCTCGACGACCATTACTTCGGCACGATCCGCCCGCGCATCGCGGCGTTCATGAAGGACGTCAACACTGAGCTCTGGAAGCTCGGCGTGACGGCGAAGACGCAGCACAACGAAGTCGCCCCGGCGCAGCACGAGATCGCCGTCATTTACGGCGAGGCCAACGCGGCGGTCGACGACAACCAGATCGTCATGCAGACCTTAAAGCGCGTCGCGACGAGGCACGGCCTGCGCTGCCTGCTCCACGAGAAGCCTTTCGCGGGCGTCAACGGCTCGGGCAAGCACAACAACTGGTCGCTTGCGACGGACGACGGCATCAACCTCCTCGATCCGGGCGACACGCCGCACGAGAACGTCCAGTTCCTCATGGTTCTCGCCTGCATCCTCAAGGCGGTCGACGAGCACGCCGAACTCCTGCGTGAATCCGCGTCGGACGTCGGCAACGACCATCGCCTCGGAGCCAACGAGGCGCCGCCTGCAATCATTTCCGTGTTCCTCGGCGAGCAGCTTGAGGACGTCATGGAGCAGCTTATCGAGAGCGGCTCGGCGAGCCACTCGATTACGGGCGAAGTCCTCAAGACCGGCGTCGATTCCCTGACCGATATCGGCAAGGACGCCACCGACCGCAACCGCACCTCGCCCTTCGCCTTCACGGGCAACAAGTTCGAGTTCCGCATGTGCGGGTCCCGCGACTCCATCGCCAGCCCGAACACCGTCCTAAACTCCATCGTCGCCGAGGCGTTCTGCGATGCCTGCGACGAGCTCGAGAAGGCCGAGGATCCGATGGCAGCGGCCCACGACCTCATCAAGAAGTACATGACCGAGCATCAGCGCATCGTCTTCAACGGCGACGGCTATGCCGATGAATGGGTCGCCGAGGCCGCCCGCCGCGGCCTGCCGAACATCAAGTCGATGGTCGACGCCATCCCCGCTCTCAACTCCCCGTCGTCGCAGGCCCTCTTCGAGAAGTTCGGAATCTTCTCCAAGAAGGAGCTTGACGCCCGCGTCGAGATCAAGTACGAAGCCTACTCCAAGGCGATCAACATCGAAGCCCTTACCATGCTGAAGATGTCCTCGCAGAAGCTTCTCCCGGCCATCATCCGCTACTGCACTTCGCTTGCGGAGTCGGTCAACGCGGTCACTGCCGCGGGAGCGGACGCAGGCGTCCAGAAGGAGCTCCTCTCCGAGCTCTCCGGCCTCCTTTCCAAGGCGCAGAAGGCCGAGAAGGACCTCGCCGCCGCCGTCGAGAAGGCGCAGGGCACCGAGGAAGGACGCGCCAAGGCGGTCTCCTACCGCGACGACGTCATGCCCGCGATGGATGCCCTCCGCGCTCCGGTCGATGAGGCCGAGAAGCTCGTGGCCTCCGACGTATGGCCGGTTCCGACCTACAGCGAGCTCCTCTTCGAGGTATAACAGGCACCCATAAAGACTCAACTGCCCCGCCCCCGGCTTACGGAGGCGGGGCTTTTTGCGGGAATGCGCATCAAGATCCTGCCGTGCCTGCACAGGCGGGCATTTGATGCCGCAGTTCCAGCAGAGCCGGGCATGGAGAGGCAGCCTGTCCTGCTCGGGCGGCTGCCGCGCGTCTTTCCCGCTTTCCCGCGAATGTGTATAATGCACTTAAAAAGAAAAGGCAGGCGGCCTTTGTCAATCGCGGACGCGCCAACGAAGCCGCCGTGGAGTCGGACAGAATTAAAAAGAGGCAGGCGCCCTGAGACGCTGCCTTGATAATCAGCCGAGGTGCGCTGGAATCCAGTCAGGAGCCTGCTGGAGAAACCCAATCAGGCGTCAACCCGCCAAAGGCGGGCGGCAGCCCTGAGGATTGAAGGGCCGCCCCGCGGATTGGTGCTTCGGCAGAGTTGAGCCGCCGCTGCGGCCCGCAAGGAGGATACATGACCACTATAGAGAACCAGACTTTTGACGAAGAGAGGGCGCTTTACGGCTCGCGGGACCTGCATCTTCTGCGCTGCCGCTTCGACGGCCCGGCCGACGGCGAAAGCGCGCTGAAGGAAAGCCGCGGTGTCACGGCCGACAAGTGCTATTTCAACCTGCGCTATCCGTTCTGGCACGACGAGGGGCTCGTCATAATCGACAGCGAGATGACGGAGCTTTGCCGCGCCGCCCTGTGGTATTCGCACGGGATCACTATCAACAGGAGCCGCCTCCACGGCATCAAGGCCCTGCGCGAGTGCGGCGATGCGTCGATAAAGGACAGCGACATAGTCTCGCCGGAATTCGGCTGGAACACGCGCGGCCTTACCATGGAAAATGTAACCGCCGCAGGCGAATATTTTCTGTTCCAGGCCAAGGACCTAAAACTCACGAACGTGACGCTGAAGGGCAAGTATTCGTTCCAGTACATTGAAAATGCAGAAGTCTCTTCGTGCAGCTTCGACACGAAGGACGCATTCTGGCACGCGAAGAATGCCACGATCCGCGACTCCGTGATCAAGGGCGAGTACTTTTCCTGGTACTCTGACGGCCTGACGCTCATAAACTGCACGATCATCGGCACGCAGCCGCTTTGCTACTGCAAAAATTTAAAGCTCGTCGGCTGCCGCATGATCGACACCGACCTTTCCTTCGAGAAATCCGACGTCGAGGCGACGCTGACCGAGCCGATCGTGTCGATCAAGAACCCGCGCTCGGGGAGGATCGAGGTTCCCGCGGGAGAGGTCATAAGGGATGATCCGGAATCGCGGGCGGAAATCATTTTCACGAAATGAAGAGGCCTGGGGCAGCGTATTTTCAAAGAAAAGCCGGAGAGCGGGATGAGCAATAGAGAGGAAACAAGAGAGAGAATAATGGCGGAGGCGCGCGCGGCCTTCCCCGACATGGTGAGGTGGCGCAGGGCCATCCATGAGAACCCCGAGGCGTCGTACTGTGAAGCCGAGACGGCGGCACTCGCGGCGCGCGAGCTTTACGCCATGGGGGCGTTCGAAGTCACGGAGAACGTCGGCGGGCACGGCGTGATCGCGAAAATGAAGGGCGGGAAGAGCGGCCCTTCGACCGCGCTCCGTGCCGACATGGACGCGCTCCACGTCGAAGAGGAGACCGGACTGCCGTTCGCGTCGAAAAAGCCGGGGCTCATGCACGCCTGCGGGCACGACATGCACACGGCGATGCTGCTCGGAGCCGCGAAGGTCATCGCCGCGCTCAGGGAGGAAGTCAGGGGGGACGTGACATTCGTGTTCCAGCCCGCCGAGGAGGTCGACACGGGCGGCGGCTCGCGCGACATCTTAGAAAGCGGCGCACTTTCCGGCATCGACCGGATCTTCGGGATACACGTCTGGCCGGAGCTTAAGAGCGGTACGCTGATGTCGAAGGACGGGGCGATGATGGCCTCGTCGGATCATTTTGAAATAGAAATCACCGGCAGGAGCGGCCATGGGGCGCAGCCGCAGAACGCGGCGGACGCCATCGCGGCGGGAGCCGCCGTATACCAGGCGATCCAGACGATCGTAAGCCGCGGCATCGACCCGCAGCAGCCCGCGGTCGTGACGGTCGGCAAGTTCAATGCGGGCACGCGCTATAACGTGATCGCGGGCAAGTGCGTGCTTGAGGGCACCTGCCGCACCTTCGACCCGGCCGTCCGCGAAAGGTGCCACGCGAGGCTGCGCGAGATCGCCGAAATCCTGCCGAAGGCCTACGGCTGCGAGGGAAGGGTTGAAATAGCGCGGGGCAACATGCCTTTGATAAATGACGCGGCGTGCGCCGCCTTGGTCAGGCGAAACGCGGCGGAGCTTTTCGGCGCGGAGCGCGTGACCGACGAGCTTAAACCCAGCATGTGCGCGGAGGACTTTTCGTACTATCTCTCAAAAATCCCCGGAGCCTTCATTTTCCTCGGGGCGACGCGGGAAGGAGAGCAGTTCTATCCGCTGCACTCCTCGCGCTTTGCGCCGCCCGAGGAGATAATGGAGATGGGCGCCGCGCTGCACGCGGGCATGGTAATGCTTGGCGGGGCGGAAGACTGAAGTAAGGAACGCGGTACGGAGCGGGCCGCGGCAAGGGGCAGCGCAGCGGAATCTGAGTACGGCCCCGCGTGGAACGGCTGCAATGAAGCAAAGAACGCGGTACGGGGCGGGCCGCGGCAAAGGGCAGCGCAGCGGAATCTGAGTACGGCCCCGCGTGGAACGGCTGAAATGAAGCCGTGGTGCGTGGCATGGCGGCGCCCGAAGGCTCGGCCGAGAACCCGGCATCCGATGGCTTTTTCCGCGCAGGGCTGTAACCGGCGCATTGGATTCGTTCAACAAAAAGCAACCATATTCAGAAGAATAAGCCAATTGACAGGAGGCACCATGGAATACACGAAGAAGAACGTCGCGGCGATGATCGACCACACGCTTTTAAAACCCGACGCCGCGCCGGACGAAATAAGGCGGCTCTGCCGCGAGGCGCGCGAATATGGTTTCGCCTCCGTCTGCGTGAACCCCTGCTTCGTGCCGCTTTGCGCCGAGGAGCTTGCGGGCAGCGGCGTCGCGGTCTGCACGGTCATAGGTTTCCCCCTCGGCGCATGCGCGACGCGCGTTAAAGCCTTCGAGGCTGCCGCCGCGGTCGAGGACGGAGCCGATGAAATAGACATGGTGATCAACGTCGGCGCGGCCAAGGCGGGCGACTTCGGCGCGGTCCGCTCCGACATCGAAGCCGTGGTAAATAATTCGGGACGCGCCCTGACTAAGGTCATAATCGAGGCCTGCCTTTTGACCGACGAGGAAAAGGTCGAGGCCTGCCTTGCCGCAAAGGCAGCGGGCGCGGATTTCGTAAAGACCTCCACGGGCTTTTCGAAGGGCGGGGCGACGGCGCACGACGTCGCGCTCATGAGGAGGACCGTCGGCGCGGATATGGGCGTCAAGGCCGCCGGCGGCATAAGGACGGCCGCCGACGCCAAGGCGATGATAGAGGCGGGAGCCACGCGCATCGGCGCCTCGGCAGGAATCTCAATCCTCGAAGATTTATAAGCCCGTAAATTTTGAAATTGAGTTGACACGGCGCGAAGCATCCCGTATAATTTAGACGTTGTTCGAAGAACAGCAAGCGATGCGTGGCTCAGCTTGGTAGAGCGCTGCGTTCGGGACGCAGAGGCCGCAGGTTCAAATCCTGTCGCATCGATTTTTTATTTTCCGAAATTGTCTGCAGGTTATTTGTAAGCCTGCAGATTTTTTTAACAGGATGCCGGCTGCATCCTAAGCGCGGGAATACCCCTTACAGGTTACATTGAAAGCAGGACCATCCCTGTGCCGCAAAGGCGGCACGGGGATTTTTTGATTCCGTGCATGTAAAGTTCAACGCCAAAAGCCGCGCGGCGCCTGCTTTAGAATTAGAGCGAAACAGGCAATTTCTGGTCCCGGTGGGGCAAATGGGGGCGGCGGCTTTTCAAGCTGTCCGCAGCCTCATCGGGGAGGAAGGTTTTGACCGCAAATGAGGGGCGAATGCCGATGCGGGGAAGTACGGGCTTTATAGAAGGCAGGTTTTATGAATCGCAGAATTTATGAATCGGAGGGTTCGGGCAGCACGGAGATGCTGCAGGAACAGATTGAAAAATGCAGGACAATAGCCGAATTCAAGAAGCTTTATGAGGTCAAACTGAGAAACCGGAAGCACATGTGGGGAAAGGCATTCACCCATCTGCTTGAGGATAGCAAAGTATCGGTCACGAAGCTGGCCGAATTCTGCGGGGTCACGCGGCAGAGCGTGTACAACTGGCGGGACGGTTCGCTGCCCAGGAGCCGTGAGGTCTACATAAGGCTCGGGATCTTCATGGGCTGCAGCCTCGACGAGGTGAACCGCCTTCTAACCGTGTACGGCGCCTACCCCGAGCTTTACTCGAGGGACCCGCGGGACTGCGTGGGCATCTTCGTGCTCCAGAACAGTGAAAAAGAAAAGAGGTGCAGCGACTACCTCTCGCTCCTTGAGAGGGTGGAGCAGCTGATCAATATGATGCCCGAGCCTAAGGGCGATATCAAAACAGTCGATGCGGACAAGCAGATTTCCGAGCTGCGGGAGAAGGATGATTTCGAGAAATTCATCACGGAGCATTCCGAAACTTTCTCGCAGCCGTACAAGCGCTTCAAGGCGTCTGTCGACGTTTGGCTTTCTGATTACATTAGGACGGAAGACGACGGCTTCGCGAAAGGCGTGGATGAGCTCGCCAGGTGGCAGAAGTGGCCCAGAAAGCTCCTTGAGGGAGTCAAGAAAATGCAGAAGGGCGAGCTGTCCGTGCTTGACCGCGAGTTGGTGCTGCTTTTGGGAATCCACCTGTCGCAGGACAGGAGCGAGATAGACGCGCTCCTGGAACTTGCGCACATGCGCAGGCTTTACGCCCGCAACAACCTTGAGGGGGTAATTATTTTCATGCTTGAAAGCGCGGAGGACATGGAAGTCCGTCAGGACGAGGACGGATTCGAGCTGGATGAACATACAGGGTGGCTCGGGTACGTCAACAGGGTCGTCAGCGAACTCGGCGACGAAGAAATAAGCGAGTTCTTCGCACGGTGACTCATGTATTGCGGAGGATCTATACTATGGGAAGCAGTCATTTGATAACTATAGAAAATGGGAAACTAAAGGTGTACGCGATGGACGACAGGCCGGAGTGGATCGTCGGGCGCGAGGCGGCCGGCAGGAGGCCGGACATCTGCTTAGAGAGCATGACGGTCAGCCGCCGTCACGGCCGCTTCGTAAATAAAGAGGGCATATGGATGTACATTGACGCCCTCGGGACGAACGGGACCGTGCTCCGCGGAGAACGGCTCAAGGGGCGCATGCCTTGGGTGCTCGATGACGGGGACGTGTTCATCTTCGGGGCGGGAAGCAAAAAAGAGCCGAGCGGCAGCTCCGCCCTGGCCATATTTACCGAGAGGGAACTCGACGCCCGCTGGGGCGCGGTCGATACGGAGGGGAGCAGCAAGCTTACATTTTCCAATGAAAATGAATCCATCAGCTTCGATAAGCCCATGCCGGGCCAGGTAGTCTCCATGGACGGCGGACTTGCAGTGTATATGGGCGAAAAGACTTTCGTGAACGGGAAGATTAAAGTTTCACGCGGCTGAGACGGGAGCTAAAGGTTTCAATAGCATGAAGGGGCAGGAATTACGGTGAAGGAAGAGCTTGAGACTACAGTACTGAAACTGGACGGCAAAGGGATACTGTTCCCGGAGTATGAGCTGGCCAAAGAAGATGGCGAGCCTATCATCCTTGGAGTCGGCGGTTCTTCGTGCGTCTACGAGATGCGGCGCCGCAAAGACGGAACGCCGGGCGCGATGAAAGTAATCGGTCCAGAGGCCTCCTTGGCCATCGCCGATAGGTTTAAGGCGAATTCAAGGCTTCAGCGCAGGCTTTCCGAAATTTGTCCGTACATCATTAACATACAAAAGGAAATGGAAATAGTGCTCCCCGCGAATGAGGAGGTCGCCCAAAACGGCAAAGCGGGAAGGCGGTTTCAGTTCCAGCTCATGGAAAAGGCGGAGCGGATCCTGGAAATGGACGGGGAGAGACGGATGCGCCTTAACGACAAGGCGCCCAAGGATCCAGACGGACTGATGGAATTCGTGAGGCAAGTGGGCGACGCCATCGCGGCCGCCCATGAAAACGGAATAGTCCACTGCGACATAAAGCTTGAAAACATTTTCTGGAGCGAGGCCGAAAAGAGGTACAAGCTCGGCGACTACGGGATCGCCATGCACATAATCAAGGGCGAAGAGACGCAGACCGTGTATTCCGAAGGCTACGCGGCGCCCGAGCGCGTGACGCTTAAGCCCTTCGGAAAAGCTGCCGACATCTATTCCTTCGGCGTGGTGATGTACCTGCTGCTCAACGACCTGAAGTTCCCGGGTTCGTCGGGATACTTCGTCACGGCCGAGCAGTACGAGGAGGGATATGTCTTTCCGGCGCCGAAGAACGCCAAGCCCCAGGCGGTAAGGGTAATTCAGAAAATGTGCAGCTTCAGGGCCGAGGACCGCTATCATTCGATTCATGAAGCCGCCGCGGCGCTGATAGGCGCGCTTTCAGGCGAAGGCGAAGAAAATGCGGGCAGGACCGTATTCGAGTACGGCCGCACGGTCCAGGGGGCGGGGACCCGCAGCTGGTCGGAAGGCAGTTACGGCGAGACGGAGTATTTGACTGCTTATGGCACGGAATTGGCGGCGGATGACTCAAGAAGGCTCAAAAGAATCACATCTGAAGTAAGAAAGTCCGATAGGCGCATTGGGACAGAAAGTCACGGCGGACTGGAACAGCTTTCGCGCTATGAAGAAATCAAGGCAAAGGAAAAGGTGGACATGGCGCTCGGCCTGCGCGGCGTCTTGTGCGCTGCAGCCGTCGCGGTCCTGACTGCCTTCTTTTTGTTCAGCATGCCCGAGGAAGCCGGCGCGCTTGACAATGCGTTGGTTTGGTTCATGCCCGCGGCGGTGCTTGCCGAAGCCTTGCTGATCGGTCTTTTTGGAAGGCGGCCTGAAGTTGCTTTCATGACGATCGGAATACTTGTGGTTTTGATCGCCATTTGCCAGGGGGCAATTATCCCTGGGGTCGTGCTTGCTGTCTGCGCGATTTTTATGCGGCCGGTCCTGGCTGCCGCAGGGGCGCTTGGAACCGCGGCCTGGATGGCGGCCTGCCGTTTTGGAGGCGGGTTCGGGCTAGAGATCCTCGCCGAAAAGGATGTGGCATGGATACTGCTGACGCTCATTTACCTGTGCGTGCTGTGGCAGATAATGCATGAAAACTACGTAAGGGAGGGAAAATGCGGTGCAGACGTCCTCGGAATTTTGATTCCAGTCGGTTTAGTTGTAGCTGGCATAGTCATTATCGTATTAAAAACGTTCTTTGGGCTTAATCCCCCTGAAATCATTGTCAAGCTGCATTTTGTGAGGATGGGGCTTTTAGTTTATGTTGGAGGATGTGTACTTGCGGCCTTATATGACATGCGTACCAAGGACAAGGCGGATGAAGCGCAATCCTCGAAGGCCTGAATCGGCGCGGGCGGCAAGGAGCTTTCCGCCTAGCCTCCGCGCCGCTTAAAGGGGCATAAGAAAGGCTTTTTGATGCATTTTTTGCTGGATGAAACACAGGACAGGATACTTTTGCAGCTCCAGAAAATGGGGCTGCCATTTGAAGATTACTATTTTGAAAGTTATGAAGGACGCCTTTACCGCATCGGAGAGGGCGGGATGGGGACGGTCTATAGAGCCATGAAAAAACCCGTGGCCTGCGGCGCAAACGAATATTATTATAATGAGTATGCCGTTAAAGTGACGGGCTTTAAGGACGACCATTTGGATACCGCGGACTTCTATTCGGTCGCGAAGCTGCAGGGGCGCCTGTCAAGAGAAGCGAACGTCGTAAAAATCATTGAATTTACAGAAATCGAAGTCCGCCTCGACGGAGAAGGCAGGGTAGCCGAAGCCAAGATAACGGAACCGAAGAAAATGAAAGCGCGGCAGGCGGATGAAAGCGCGCTGAGGCTTCAGTTCCTGCTTATGAAAAAATTGAAGCCTTTGGTGACTAGGGACTCCAACGGGAATTTTAGGGTCTCTAACGGGTATTTTAGGATCAGCAAGGACTTATCGGGCTGGATCGGCATCGATGATTTTTTTCGCGTGGCTTACGACATCGGCAGCGCCCTTAAAAAAGTGCATGAAGAGGGGCTGCTCCATCGTGACGTAAAGCTGGAAAATATTTTCTACGACGAAAGAAAAAAATGTACCTGCTCGGCGATTTCGGAATAGCCAAAGCACCGACTGACGGCTACGCTTCAACGCGGGTGTTCACAAACGGCTGCGCTGCGCCCGAGGTGATGAAGGGCCGCAGTAAGTACGACAAGACGGCCGACATATATTCCTACGGGATGATGCTCTATATGCTGCTGAACAAGCTAAAGCCATTGGAGCTTTCCCGGCAGTACGCCCAGGGGTTCGTCCTGCCTTGCCCCGAGGCGCTTAAGCAGCAGAGGAGCTTGTATTTGATGCTTAAAGAGTGCGGGATCGAAAGGGAGGTGGACGCTAAAAGTCTTTACGACGCGGTTTCGAAAATGTGCAGCTACGACCCGGCTGACCGCTTCCAGAGCATGGGCGAGGCGCTCGGCGCGATAGAGGCCTTGATGTGGGACGAACAATTTACGCGCCACAGGCGCGCCTGTTCCCAGAAGAGGCCGATAGCCCTTGTTTGCTGGCTGCTTGGGGCGTTGTATATAGGAGGCGTCCTCTTTCCGGGCGCGGGGAGCGGGTTTTCGCCGTCCGCGTATATATATTTCTCGCTGATTATCGGATGCGCCCTGCTTAAGCGGATGAGGAAGCAGCTGAAGAAAGAATTCCAAAACAATAAATATTTGGACGGACTTATCCGGGCGTACAGGATCGTCTGCCTGTGCTTTGGCCTGCTTCTTGCCTGTTTGTCGGAGTTCAGCTGGGCAATGGCATTGGCTGCGGCCGCGGCGGTGGCGTTCACGGATAACGCGTTTTTGGTATGTGTGACTCTGTTGGTCTTTAAGCTGGCGGGCGCATGGGCCGTTCTGAATCCTAAGTTTACTTCAGGGGTTACTTCGGATCAGCTTTGGTTTCCGCTTTTTTTCATCGCAGGCGCCGTCGCCTTTTGCCTGCATGCCCGAAAGTTTTCGGGAATCGAAAGGAAGAATTATAAAAAGCGGAAGGAAGCGATGGAAAAAAATAGGGTTTACGAGTGGTACGCGGCCTTGCTTCTGGTCGGTGCGGTCTGTTTCCTTTGCGACGGGCTCATAGGCGGAAGCGCCGTAATCGCGGCAATGGACAGGGAAAGTATTCTCTATCAGTTCGTGGGCGTGGCCATGGCAGGCGTTTTCCTTGATTATTTATTCAATGCAGAGGAGCCCGAGCCGAACGCAGGGAAATGAAAGGCTTTTTATCCGCATTGACAAATGGGGGACGGATGTGTAAGATAGCTGTTGAACAAGGATGTTCGGTGCCGCAAGGGCCGGACATCCTTGTCTTTTATCGGCGGACAGCCGATTGCCCGGGAAGCAGGGGCGCAGGGGCAGGCGCGTAACTCTGCTTTGGGAACGGGCGCAAAAAGGCACGGAGGAGAAAAGTATGAAGCATTTTACTGCGCAGGACATCGTGCGCATCGTGAAAGAAGAAGACGTCGCTTTCATACGTCTGCAGTTCACTGACATTTTCGGAACGCTTAAGAATATCGCGATTACGCCCAATCAGCTCCTGAAGGCGCTGAGCGGGCGGATTATGTTCGACGGCTCGGCGATCGAAGGTTTCGTGCGCATCGAGGAGTCGGACATGTACCTCGTTCCCGACCTCGACACCTTCACCATTTTCCCGTGGAGGCCGCAGCAGGGCAAGGTCGCGCGCCTCATCTGCGACGTCGCCAACCCCGACGGCTCGCCTTTCGCGGGCTCGCCGCGCTACGTCTTAAAGCAGGCGATAGCCGAGGCCGCCAAGGACGGCTACGTGCTAAACGTCGGGACCGAGGCGGAATTCTTCCTCTTCCAGACCGACGACGACGCGCGCCCGACGGTAAATACCACCGAGCAGGCGGGCTACTTCGACTTAGGACCGATCGACTACGGCGAAAACGCAAGGCGCGACATCGTCCTGAACCTTGAGGAAATGGGCTTCTCCATCGAGACCTCCCACCACGAGGGCGCGCCCGCGCAGCACGAGATCGACTTCCGCCACGGCGAGGCGCTCCGCGCCGCCGACAACATGATGACTTACAAGCTCGCCGTCCGCACGATCGCGCGCCAGCACGGCCTCCATGCGACCTTCATGCCGAAGCCGCGCATGGGCGTCGACGGCTCGGGCATGCACCTTAACTTCTCGCTCCACAAGGGCGACGTGAACGTGTTCGCCGATCCGTCCAACCCGCAGGGAGGCCTGTCGGAGACGGCCCTCTACTTCATCGGCGGGATAATGGAGCACATCGACGGCATGTGCGCGATCCTCAACCCGATCGTCAACTCCTACAAGCGCCTCGTGCCGGGCTTCGACGCCCCGGTCTACATCGCCTGGAGCGCGGGGAACCGCAGCCCGCTTATAAGGATACCCTTCTACGACGAGCCCGAGCACTGCCGCATCGAGCTTAGGAGCCCCGATTCGGCGTCGAACCCCTACCTCGCCCTCGCGGTCTGCCTGAGGGCCGGCCTCGATGGCATAAGGCGCCGCATAAATCCGCCCGCGCCGGTCTCGGGCAATATCTACGCCCTGACCGACACCGAGCGCGCAAAGCAGGGCATCGAGGCGCTGCCGGGGACGCTTTTCGAGGCGATAAGGGCGATGGAGAAGGATCCGTTCATGCGCCGGGTCCTCGGCGCCCACATTTACGAAAAGTACGTCACCGCGAAAAAGCGCGAGTGGGAGGAGTATTCCAACCAGGTGACGCGCTGGGAAATCGATCAGTACCTGAGCAAGCTGTAAGGCGCGCCCAAGGCAGCCCGCAGCAGCGAAAAGCATCCTTTTAGAAAAGCATTTTCTTGGAAAATGATTCGGCAAGGGGGAGCCTTAAACGCTGCTCGGAGCTTCAAGACGCGGGAAAAATGACACAGCAAGGCTCGAGGAGATTGATTGATGATCAACGTAATCGTGGTATTTCGTAAGCCCGAGGACGGCAGGAATATCCGAAATCTTCTCATGCGCACGGGATTTTCGGTCGCTGCGGTATGCACGACCGGGGCGCAGGCCATCAGCTTATTCGACGATTTGAAGAACGGAATAGTAGTCTGCGGCTACCGGCTGCCCGACATGCTCTACACGGAGGTCGTGGCAGCGATGCCTGACGATTTCCGTATGCTGCTGATGGCGAAGGAGAGCACACTGCCGGAGCTTTTGGGAAATGACATAGTCTGTCTCGCTATGCCGGTCAAGGTCAGGGAACTGGTCGAGACCGTCAGCATGATGGAGAAGACCCTCGAAAAGAGGATCAAGGACAGGAAGGCGCGTCCCGCGGCGCGGTCGGATTCCGACAAGAAGGCGATCGCCGACGCGAAGGCCCTCCTGATGGACCGCAACAACATGACCGAGCCCGAGGCCCACCGCTATCTGCAGAAGACGGCGATGGACACCGGCACGGGGCTGACAGAGACGGCCTACATGGTCCTTGAGCTTTTCGGGTGAACAAGCAGTCTTTGGCCGCCGGGGCCTTTTGATTTAAGGGGCGCGGGCGGCGGATTGATACAGTTTTTAAGCCGCGCACCGGAGTTTTATTTTCAAAAAATGGCGAAGGCGCGGCAAGGGCAGGCACGATAAGGAGGTGCGGCATGGGCGAAGAGCGGGAGATGGCATTCAAGATGGTTACCGGCAATAACGGCAATCCCGCGATGAATTCGATCGCCGAGATGGCCGCGCCCGAAATGCGCGGGAAGAAAGCGGAAAGCTGCGGGATGGTCCACGCGGTGAGGTCTTTTTCGAAGGTCACGTTTTATGTGCTGAGGCGCCGCGACGGCATTTTCCAGTGCGTGGACGGTTCGGAAGGCGGCGTGCAGCTGCGCGAGGGCGACACGGTGCGGGTTAAGGGCACGGTGAGCGGGCAGGAACGCGCCCCGGGCGGCTTCGAGCTTCAGCTTGAAAGCGTCGAAGTGCTCTCCCGCGCGGCGGCTCCCTACCCGGTGCCGGTCAACCGCCCGTCGGTCGCCGTGACCCCCGAGACGGAGCTTGACCTTCGCCCGGTGACGCTTCGGAACCTCAAGGAGAGGGCGCGCTTCAAGATCCAGGCGGCGATCGGCCGAGCCTTCCGCGAGTACCTTAACGGGCAGGGCTTCACCGAGATCCACAGCCCGAAGATCGGCGCAAAGGGAGCCGAGGGCGGGGCTAACATTTTCAAGCTGGAATACTTCCACCGCCCGGCGGTGCTGGCGCAGAGCCCGCAGTTCTACAAGCAGATGATGGTCGGCGTGTTCGACCGCGTCTACGAGACGGGCCCAGTCTTCAGGGCCGAGAAGCACAGCACGAAGAGGCATCTGAACGAGTACACCTCGCTCGACTTCGAGATGGGTTACATCGAAAGCTTCGAGGACATCTGCGCGATGGAGACGGGCTTTCTGCAGCACATGCGCGAGGTGCTTTCGAAGGACTGCGCGGAAGAAGTAAAGCTCCTTGAAATCGAGCTCCCGAAGGTGGACGAGATCCCGATGGTGCGCTTCGACGAGGCCAAGGAGCTGGTCGAGAAGGAGTACGGCGAGCCGATGAGGAGCCCCTACGACCTCACGGGACAGGAGGAGGAGATGATCGGCAGGTACTTCAAGGAGAAATGCGGGGCGGACTTCGTGTTCGTGACGCACTACCCTTCGAAGAAGCGCCCGTTCTACGCGATGGACGACCCCGCCGACAAGAGGTACACCTTGAGCTTCGACCTGCTCTTCCGCGGCATGGAAGTGACGACGGGCGGGCAGCGCATCAACGACTACAACGAGCTGCTCGCGAAGATCGAAGAGCGGGGGATGACGACGGAGGGGATGGACGGCTACCTGCTGGCCTTTAAGTGCGGCATGCCGCCCCACGGCGGGCTCGGCATCGGCCTTGAGAGGCTGACCGCGCAGCTCATCGGACTCGACAACGTAAGGGAAGCGACGCTCTTCCCGAGGGATTTGAACAGGCTCGAACCGTGAGCCCGGCTTTAAAGGCAGCTCATCCGCACCGGCGGGGTAAAGACCCTTTGACGGAGCGGAGCCGCTGCAGGCGGTTCATGGAAATATAGCGGCGCCGCGTGACGGCTGTACGTGTAAAGCGCCGACTGAAGTGAAGCGGACAGAGCGGCACGCGGATGTGCGCTTAACAAAAGCGGCGCGGCGGCGAACGGCAAAGGTGCGTCCGCCGCAAAGGACGCGCTGCGGGAGGCAGTGGAATATGGCAGAAGAAAAAAAGGAGCGCATCGACGGCGCCGTCATCGAGAACGTCGAAATCCTATCGAAGCTTACGCTCAGCGAGGAGGAGAAGGCGGCCGCGAAGTCCGACATGGAAGAGATGCTCACCTATATCGACAAGCTCCAGGAGCTCGACACCGATTCAATCGAGCCCATGACCCACGCGTTCACGCTTTCGAACGTGTTCCGCGAGGACGTCGTGACCGGCGGCGACGGCAGCGCGGCGGCGCTCGCCAACGCCCCCGAGGTCAAGGAGGGGATGTACCTCGTGCCGAAGACTATTGGGTAAATGCAGGTTATGTGAGGTGGCCTTATGGACATAAGCAAAATGACGGCGGCCGAGCTTTCCGCGGCCGTTAAGGACGGCAGGACGAGCTGCCGGGAGGCGGCTGAGCTCTGCCTTTCGCGCATAAAGGAAATGGACGGCGATATCAATGCCTTTATCACGGTGCGCCCCGCTGAGGAGGTCCTCGCCGAGGCGGATTCGATAGACGAAAGGATAAAGGCGGGAGAGCTCAAAGGCCCGATGGCCGGCGTGCCGATAGCCGTCAAGGACAACATCTGCGTGGAGGGGCTTCCCGCGACCTGCGCCTCGAAGATCCTCGGGAACTTCGTTCCGCAGTACACGGCTGAGGCGGCCCGCCGCGTCAAGGACGCGGGCATGCTGATCCTCGGAAAGACGAACATGGACGAGTTCGCCATGGGCTCGACCACCGAGACCTCCTACTTCGGGCCGACCAAGAACCCGGTCGATACGGCCCGCGTTCCGGGCGGCTCTTCAGGCGGCTCTGCCGCCGCGGTCGCCGCGGGCATGTGCTTCGCGGCCCTCGGCTCGGACACCGGCGGCTCGATCCGCCAGCCGGCCTCCTACTGCGGCGCCGTCGGCCTAAAGCCGACCTACGGCACGGTTTCGCGCTACGGCCTTATAGCCTACGGCTCCTCGCTTGACCAGATAGGACCGATAACGAAGGATGTCCGCGACGCGAAGCTCCTCCTCGGGATCCTCGCGGGCAAGGACGACAAGGACTCGACCAGCCTGCCGCGCCGCGACCTTGCCAACATCGGCGGCGCGCTTCCGCTTCCGATGGCGGGGCTCAAGGTCGGCCTGCCGAAGGCGTACTTCGGGGAAGGCCTCGACGGCGAGGTCAGGGAAAGCGTGCTCGCCGCGGCCGAATCATTTTCAAAAATGGGGGCGAGGGTAGAGTACTTCGATTTGGACTTGGTCGATTACGCGGTGCCGTGCTACTACACGATCGCGGACGCGGAGGCCTCGTCGAACCTCGAACGCTTCGACGGAGTGAAGTACGGCTACCGCGCCGAGGGGTACGAAGGCCTGCACGATATGTACAAGAAGACCCGCAGCGAGGGCTTCGGCAGCGAGGTGAAGCGCAGGATCATGCTCGGAAGCTTCATCCTCAGCACGGGGTACTACGACGCATACTACTTGAAGGCGCTGCGCGTAAGGAGACTTATAAAGGATGCCTACGACAAGGCATTTTCCAAGTACGACATAATACTCGGGCCGGTCTCGCCGCACACGGCGCCGCTCCTTGGAACCTCGCTCGACGATCCGATCCAGATGTACTTGAGCGACATTTACACGGTGCCGGCGAATCTCGCGGCGATCCCCGCGGTCTCGGTGCCGTGCGGGGCGGACAAGGCGGGGCTTCCGATCGGGCTGCAGCTTTCGGCGGGATGCATGAAGGAGGCGCTGCTTTTGGGCGCGGCGCAGGCCTTTGAGCGCGTGCGAAAGGAGGAAAGGTGATGCGGGCAGCGGAATATGAGACCGTTATCGGCCTTGAGACACATGTGGAGCTTGCCACGGAGACCAAGCTTTTCTGCGGCTGCCCGACGGCCTTCGGCGGCAAGCCGAACAGCCACACCTGCCCCGTGTGCACGGGGATGCCGGGCAGCCTGCCCGTCCTAAACCGCAAGGTGCTCTCCTTCGCGATCGCGGTCGGGCGCGCCACGAACTGCGAGATCACGCGCTTCGGGAAGTTCGACCGAAAGAACTATTTCTACCCCGACAATCCGCAGAACTACCAGATTTCCCAGCTCTACCTGCCCATCTGCAGGAACGGCTACGTCGAAATCGACACGCGCGCGGGCAAAAAGCGCGTGCGCATCCACGAGATCCACATGGAGGAGGACGCGGGGAAGCTCCTGCACGACGCGTACACCGACTGCTCGCTCGTCGACTACAACCGCTCGGGAGTGCCGCTCCTTGAGATCGTGTCCGAGCCGGACATGTCCTCCAGCGAGGAGGTGACCGCCTACCTCGAAAAGCTCCGCTCGATCATCAGCTACATCGGGGCTTCCGACTGCAAGCTGCAGGAAGGCTCGATGAGGGCCGACGTAAATATTTCCGTGAGGCCGAAGGGCTCATCCGAGTTCGGGACGCGCACGGAAATGAAAAACCTCAACTCTTTTAAAGCCATCGAGAGGTGCATAAAGGGCGAGAGCGAGCGCCAGATCGAACTCATTTCCGAAGGGAAGAGCGTCGTACAGGAGACGCGCCGCTGGGACGACAACAAGGAGTCCTCGAAGGCGATGCGCTCGAAGGAGGACGCCAAGGACTACCGCTATTTCCCCGATCCCGACCTCCTTCCGATAAGGGTGGACGACGAGATGATCGCGGACGCCGAGAGGCTCATCCCCGAGATGGCCGATGAAAAGGCGGAGCGGTACAGGAAAATGTATTCCCTGCCCGAGGGCGACATAAGCGTCCTTACCTACAGCCGCCCGATGGCCGAGCTCTTCGAGCGCACGGCCGAGCTTTCGGGGCTTCCGAAGAAGTCGGCGAACTTTATCGTCCAAGAGACCGCGCGGTATATGAAGGAGCAGAACGTCGAGGCGAAGGACCTGAAGTTCTCGGCCGCCCACCTCGCCTCCTTGGTCAAGCTCTTCGACGAGGGGAAGGTCAATTCAGCCGCGGCGAAAGCCATTTTCGCGGAAATGTTCGCGACGGACTGCGACCCGGAGGAGTACGCATCTAGCCACGGCCTCATGATGGACCAGGACGACGGCGCGCTCCGCGAGGCGGCCGAGGCGGCGGTCGCGGCGAACCCGCAGGCGGTCGCCGACATAAAGGCGGGCAAGCAGAAAGCGATGGGAGCCCTGATCGGATACATCATGAAAGAGACCCGGGGCAAGGCGAACCCCGCCAAGGCGGGAGAAATCCTCAAAGAAATAATAGGACAGTAAAAAAACGACGGGCTTCCTGGAACAGGGAGGCCCGCCGCTTTTTTTTGTCAGTCCGCATCATGCGCGTGGCTGTCAAGGTATTCGGCAAGGATGTTCTTTACGAGAGAGCTCGTAGAGGTGCACCTGCGGTGCGCCAGCTCATAAAGCCGGCGGTGGATTTCAGGCGAGGTCTCTACTTCGAGATATCCGCTGAACGGAGTCTCGGGTTTCCTGCCTTCGGCCTCGCACTTTGCAAGATATTCATCTACAGCGCGGCAAAATTCCGCGTGCAGAGAGTCCAAGTCCTCGGCCGCATAGTAAACACGTTCATTAATTCCGACGAGCCTTCCCTGCAGCATCCGCAATCTGTTGATATAGCTTACGTCGCCGAGATATCCGCGATATTTCAAAAAATCACCCTCACACATCATCGCAATCCTCCAAGTGCTTTAGTTGTCTGTTTGCAAGATATTCGGCGAAAATGCCATTCAATAATTCACTGAAGGAAATTCCCCGGAGCTGCGCCAGCTCATGCAGCCGCAAGTGCGTTTCAGGGGAGATGCGGACCCGAAAGCGCCCGTCGAAAGGCTGCTGCGGTGCCTTTTCGTCCGCCTCGCAGCCTTCAAGATACTGCTCGACGCCGCTGCAGAAATCTTCGTGAAGTTCATCGAGGTCCTCTCCGGTGAACAGGACGAGAGCCTCTATCCCGACAAGCTCGCCGTAGAGTTCGTGCGAGTACTCATCGTAGCTGACGCTTCCGAGGTATCCTAAGTAATTCAAGAATTTATCGTTATCCATATAATGCCCCTTTCTAATTGAAGTATAATTCAACGTCCGCCAGTGTGGCAGGGAGCGGCTTTACAGTCGCCTTTGCTTGAGAAAAAGCGTCCTTTCGTGTATGATTGATTCCAGCAACCTGCTTAATTTTTTTGGCTTCAGAGAGGACTGCGCTATGAAAAACGCAAAACCGAAGGGCTATTGGCTCATACTCATACCGAGCATCGCGCTTATTGCGGGCGCGGCATGGATGCTCATCAACCTCTTTCCGATGATTCAGTCGCAGTTCACGGTGGACGTGCCGGAGTTCCTTGACGACTTCGACATCGACAAGTCGATATACGCGCCGATCATCATAGTGGCCTGCATCGACATAGCGGTCGAGCTCGCGACGGGCATCATAGGGATCATCAACGCGAAGCGCGTGCCGATGGCTCCGCTCGTGCTCATAATGAGCATCGTCACGGCGCTGGTCTCAGTGTCGAACCTCATCCTCTACTGGGTTCGCACGGACGAATTCTTCTATCCCGCCCTCGTCTCCGGAATCATAATCGTGGTTCCGCTTGCGGTCGGGGGAATACTCAACTACATCAGCTCGGAGGGCTGAGGCGGTCAGGAGCGAAGCGCTTTGCTGACTACCGATAAACTGACTATGGAATATGAAAAGCCGCCAAAGGGACATTGGCTCGTCTTCATACCGAGCATAGTGCTTTTGATGTGTGCGATATGGGACCTTTTTGAATTTGTTCTGCCTTTTTTTGAGGGTGAATCATCACTGGATTTTCTCCTCATTGTTTTCGCTCCGATTATCGTGCCGACCGTTGCATTTCTCGGCGGCAGCGTAGCGTTGGAGCTATATACGTCGATCACTGGGATAAGAAGTGCGGCCCGCAGGGAGATATCCAAGATATCGCCCGCAATATGCATCGCTACGGCTGTGTTTGCAACGATACGCCTTTTTCTTTGCGGGCGTACATTTTCTGAATGGCTATTGCCGGAGATGCTGGATGTGGTTTTGCCCGTGCTTATCGCCATAGGCGTCTTTAGAAATAAAAAAGCGGCAAATAAATAGGACGGGCGCGGGCTTTTGGAAAGTCCCGCCCGTTTTATTATGCCTGCCAAGGTGTGGTAAGATGTCAGCATAAAGGAGGGGCGTTCCCGCACGACGGGCCAAAGCGCGCCCCGCCGCTTAATCCGGAGGTGGAAAATGAAAAGCTGCAGGGTGAGGTTTTCTGCGTGCGCGGCTGCCGCGGCGCTTGCGCTTTCGGGCTGCGGGGCCTCGGCGGGCGTTGAGGCTTCAAGCGCACAGTCCGCTGAGGCATCCGCGGCGGACGCCTCCGAAAGCACAGAAAAAGAGGAGTCGGCCGGCGTGAAGCAGAATCTTTTGGGAGGCTGGAAAATCAATTCCGGAAAGCTTTCCCTCGATGAAAATGAAGCCGCAAAAGAGGCCTTTGAGAAGGCGGCCGCGGGAATCGAAGGCAGGGACTATGAGCCCATCGCCCTGCTCGGCACGCAGGTCGTTGCCGGGACGAACTATTCGGTGCTCGCGCGCGTGACGGACGAGGCGGGGAACGTGGAATACTCGGTGCTCCGCATTTACGAGGATTTAAAGGGCGGAGCGGAAATCACCTCGGAGCGTGAGGCGACGGGGCTTCCCGCGGCCGAGGAGGGCATGACGGGAGCCTGGGAGATGAACGCGGGCGACTTTACGCTCGAGGGCAACGAGGACGTTGCCGCGGCTTTGGAAGACGCGGTGAGCGGCGGGGAGCTTCGGTGCGAGCCTGTCGCCTTAGCGGCGAGCCAGCTCGTGGCGGGCATGAACTACCTTGTGTTCTGCAGGGTCACGGACAGCGCTTCGGGGAGCTGCGGCTTCGCGTTCGCGGAAGTTTACGTGGACCTGCAGGGGAACGCGGAGCACACGGGCGACACGCAGGTCGCGCCGTGAGGAAATTCGCTGCGAGATGCGGGCACGAGCGCTGTGGGCGCGGATAAGCAAGCGGAGAAGGAACGGTAAGGCGTCGCCGCGCTGCGCATGAAGCCGCAGCGCGGGAATGCAGCGCGAACGTGGATTTATCAGGTGCGGCAAAAGGCGCGCGGCAGACAGTCAGGCTCAAGGCCTACGATGAAGCGAGCGTAAAAGCGGATTTGTCAGGTGCGGCAAAAGGCGCAGCCGGCATCCGCGCTTTTGCAAAAAGGAGGAGCCATGAAGAAGTTTAGGTTTGCAGCAGTAACCGCGGCGGTGCTTGCCTGTGCGATGTTCGCAGGCTGCGGCAGGACGGCGGAGACTTCCAGTACGGCTTATATGGAAGCGGACGCGGTTGAAAATGACGGCGTGGATTCAAAGTCCGCCCTGGCCGGCTTTGAAGGCGCCAACACGCAGCTATTTACAAATAATGTGGAATACGGGTCGGCCGAGACGGACGGCGGCACGGTATCGACGGGCACGGACGACGAAGCCACCCTCTCGGAGAGGGTGCAGAAGCTCGTGTACAGCTGCTCGATCGAGATGCAGAGCACGACCTTCGACGCGACCCTTGAAGCCATAAAGAAGCTCATCTCGGACAACGGCGGCTTCATCGAGCGCGAGGAACAGTACGACAACGCGCATGACTGGTACTATTCCGGCTACGCGAAGAAGAACGCCACGCTTGAGGAGGAGCTTACGGTCCGGATACCCTCGGAAAAGTATGAAACCTTCCTGCAGAGCCTTGAGGGCGAGGGCAAGATCCTCTCCAAGGTCCAGAACGTCGAGAACATAACGACGTCCTACTATGACACTGCGACCACGATCGAAGCCTTGAAGACGCAGGAGAAGCGGCTGCTTGAAATGATGGAGGCGGCGGAGACCATCGAGGACATGATAGCCGTCGAGGAGCGCCTCTCCGAAGTCCAGACGGAGCTTGCCCGCTATGAGAACAGCCTCGCCTCGATGGACGCCGACGTCGAGTATTCGACGGTCAGCATCAGCCTGAGCGAGGTCATGGAGTACACCGAAGACCCTGCGGAAAATGAAGATACTTTCGGGTCGCGCTTCGTCTCCACGCTTAAAGCCTCCTGGAAGAACGCCCTGGGCTTCCTCGAAGGCGCGCTCTTTGCGGTGATCATGGCGCTGCCGATCATTTTGATCTGCGGGGCGGCCGCGGCGATAATCATTTTCATAATCGTCAGAATGGTCAAGAGGCGCAGGAAGAAGGGAAATAAAGCGGCAGGCGGGAGCGCTTCCGCGGGAGCAGAAGGTAAGGCGGACGGCGCGGCGGAAGAAGATGCCAAAGCAGACGGCGGCGCCCGAAACGGCTCCGGGGACAGCGGCGAAGCAGGAGAGTGAAACGCGCGGGGCGGCGATGCGGTTTCCGGCATGATCGGCCGGGGGAGAGGCAGCCTGCAATCGACCGAGCTTTGAGGACGCGTTCCGCAAGACAGGATGGATATTAAACTAACGCTTCAGCTGAGGGACGGCGCAGAGCCGTCCCTCTTAGTATATTATTGATGTGCAGGCGGCCATTTATCGGGCATGGAAAAAGCAGAGGCGCGATGTAAAGCGACCCAAAAGCTGCATTAAAAGGGCGGGGTTACAATAAAGCCACCGTAGGAACCGCGGGTTTTATGTATGCGGAAGGAGGTGGTTTTAGGCATCGGCCTCGGTGTGAAGCGCCCAATGGGAGTAAACTTGACAGTCAAGTCCACATTGGGGAAAATAGTTGTCGGGCGGGTTTTCAGCCGCCGGGAACGGACTATATTCACACGCGGGGAGAGGAGAAAAGGCGATGGCGAAGTATGCGAACAAGTATGAGAAACCGGAGTATAAGGCAGGTTATGAGGCTATAAGCAGCTGCGGGTCCTTGGAGGAGTTCGCGGAATTGCTGAAGGCTAAGCTCCATGCACAGAGTGAGTACGGAGAAGTCGCC
>Ga0181612_120649_pt1 | contig 31726 bp, 24 predicted proteins | sample HoacroProtozoa21_FD_119630 | JGI IMG/M metagenome (GOLD analysis project Ga0181612, IMG submission 119630) | Hoatzin crop microbial communities from Cojedes, Venezuel. Combined Assembly of Gp0051906, Gp0051904, Gp0051908 | reverse complement strand
TCAAACACTGGAACAGGCTTTCCTAGAGAGGTGGTCAATGCCCCAAGCCTGTCAGTGTTTAACAGACATTTGGACAATGCCCTTAATAACATGATTCAACTTTTGGTCAGCCCTGAATTGGTCAGGCGGTTGGACTAGATGATTACTGTACATCCCTTCTAACTGAAATATTCTATTCTATTCTGATTACAACTGAATGACAACATTTCTACCACATCAAAGTTTTCTTCCACCATGCAGAATAACTATCACAAGTGCAAAATTATTGCACTGTTCCTGCCCCTGCCATGAAGCTTTTTTGCCATCCCGGCGCTGCAGCATCACCTATCTACAACCAGATTTAGCCTTGGCACCTTCTGAGTCCACCAACTTTTTGCACAGAGTAAGTTCATGGATGTAAAGAGGCAGGTTTGGCTCACCGTATTTAGAAGAGAATGAAGATCCCTTCATCTAAAAGATTCCTGACTCTCAGAACAAGCAGCTAGCTGGAACTAGCAAGGACACTGAGGAGAAAACTTTCATCCTTGCAGTAAGCGTCTTGGGACTTGTTATGACTACAGGTGGCCAGACACTTGACTTTGTGTCTCTCCTGAAAGACAGCACCTCCAGCAACACACTACTCCCTAGTGTGACACCTCTTCAGTAGCATCTAAAAGGGAAGTATACCTCCTACTGAGTCACCAAACACTGCTTCCCACAGTAGCGAGGCTTTTCCTTAGAGGACTCTTCTTTTAAAATAAAAATTGTCAGTCTAGTGATGCAGTGCCAATAACTCCATGTGCTTTTCCTTTTGTATATTCTGAAGGTTGCTTTTAAAAAATGGGTTTCGTTGCACAACGGGTCACAGTCAAGTGACATGTCACAGGTTTTGAACCGATACAATTTGTTTTGCAACTGGACATGGTCTTCTTGATCTCCATCCAGTCATTTAGAAGGCACATTCTAGCGTTCACCTCCGCGACTCTTTTAAAGCAAAAGATTAATACAGCCTGCATTCCTTGGTAACTGTTTTGGGTTATTTTTTAAATTCCACTTCTAAAGATCACAAAATAACAACACAAAACTTCTAAATTTTTTTTTATTTAATCACAGGAATTTTTGTATTGAATTGTAGGCAATAATGCACTTGAGATATGGAAACCAAGAATGAAAGTGGAGCTGGCAGAACACCCACAGAAATGTCTTGCCTTCATCCCACAGAGAATCATGCTTTTAAGATGTTCAGGCAGAAAATTTTCTGGAATTTTAAATATGTTAATAGTTCAAAGTACTGATGACTCCAAGCCAAAACCCCAAATTGGAAAGTTCCTGAGCTCTGGGCAACATTCATTCTGCAGTTCTAAAAGAGTGAAACAGAAATTCAGATGGAAACATGCACACCTTCTGTGAAGTTCTAATTTGGGTTTGGCACCTGACCAGAAATAACCAGTTCAGACCCCATCTTGGAGACCTGACCTCAGGACCAAGAAGTCTCTAGAATAAAATGCAAATGTTTTGCTGAAATGTGAGAGAGGCTGGTCTCTCTCTAGTTGCACTGTCTTTTTCCAAACTATCTCCACCCGTTACTTCCTTAAAGGACATTGGCAAATGGCATCCCTTAAGCTGTATAAATCTTTGCAGAAGGAACAGCATAATTTTTCTCCCATCACAAACCTTCCAGTCTACTATTTGACAGCCTAGATCAGGTGCTGTCCAAACATTTATTAAAACATTTTAAATGATGAATATATCCAATTATTACTATTAATGCAGCTAATACTGACTAATGAGGGGGAAACACACTAGCTTGTGTCCCGCAATTCATTATCCCTGCCTTGTCAACAATTCAAAGCCCAAAACCTAATCATCCATACCCGGCCCTGTTATATTTCACACGTCACATTTAATAAGTCACTCAGTGCCTATAAATTAATGTAACATGTCGGCGTTTATGAGTGCGGCTTTGTCGCTGTTAACAAATGATGTGCTGGCCTGGTCTGCTGCAGCTCGGCAGTGACGAATGATGGAGGATGATTTCTCTCTAAACTATAAACTACACACTGGGGACGACAGCAACACATAGATACACGTATACACATGGGCCCATGCATGCGCACACATGTACACACATACTGTGCATGGAAATGGTATATAATACAAAGAATGTGCACCTGCATATGCTTTTATAGGTACATTTCATACATTTAGATGGAGAATATTTTTCCGTCCGGTCATTGTATTTTATCAACATATCTCATACCTATAATACATGTATATATATGCACACTAGATACCATACGGTATTATAGGAACTTCTATACAACTCTTCAGCAAGTTTACCAAAAAACACATCTACTGCACGTTTCATGTTACAATTTCTCTTGCACTAGTTTGAGTCAAGCAAGTTTATAGAGCCATACTACATACAGGTGGGGCCAAGTCAGATTTACAGTTAGTCTGAACACCTGTAATATTTCCATGCTTAGTGCTTCCATAGCCAACCACAGCCTGAAACAGAAATGAAACACCATAGACTTATACTGCAAAATGTGATGTTAAACTGCAGATGACTGGCACGGCACCAATTGTTTCTTTTCTTTTTCTTGAGAAAAACTGATTTTATTAAAAAAGTTTGGATAATACATAACTTAAGATCTTAAAATCACACAGTACTTAAGAGAAAACGTACATGTGATATACATGTACTTTTTAACATGCTTCTTTCTATTTTCCTCCAAGTGTAAGCACTGGAAAGCAACAGGGAAAATGTTGGCGTCTTTTTGGTTACTTTAATTACCAAAGTAGCTGTGGCAGGTTCAGGATTGATGAAAGACATCTGGATCTACATACGGCTGCATTAAGTACTATATGCAGTAATAAAACTGCATGTTGCAAACGCACACTGTGGCCAGGAGAGACGTTGTCACTTGAAGAAGCTTTTATAGAGCTCAACTGGTTTGTCACCAGCGGAGGAAGAAGACAGAAAAGGAAAGGACCTCTGAAAGCAGAGCTCCTAGCCCTTAGGAAAGCTGAATCTTACCAACTCACAGACCAGGGCCCCAGTTTTGGCTTCGTAACAAAACTTTCCCAATGGTAACGCCAGTTTTACCCTTCTGTTCTCTTTTACATCAGTGAAGTATACTGCGTGACAGCAACACATTCCTTATGAAACAAAACGTATTCAAATACATGTGATAATTTGAAAAATTTAACCAAGATGCAAATGCATCGGTGATGAGCCCACAGCCAGTCTGGGAGCAATAGATCTGACTGTGAATTTTCTGGGTACTTTTTCGCCTCTATTGGGAAACGACAGTCTGTAAAAAAGAAACTTTTGTGGGAAACAGTCATGTCTGAGGGTCTGCCAGTATGAAAAAAATGTTCAGAGAAAAACCTCCAGTGTGTAAAAACATCATCTTCGGATAGTTTATAAATGAAAAGCATCCTTTCCTGGTAAAACACGTATCTTGCTTGCAAATTTTAACTAAAGTAAAAAATAAAGTTACAAATACATTTAAAAGGTTGACATGGAAATGATAGCACTTTTACTCACAAATTTCCCTTTTGTCTTGGACCACTGACTCACAAAGAGCATAGTGATTCTGGTTAGTGTGGGGTTTTTTCAATCCTGGTTTCAAAACAGAAAACTCTTGAAAGGCCTCTGGACCTGGAGAAAGTTTTCCTGCATAGGTCTAGCAAAAAACCCCCAAACATTTGCCCTGTGAGCCCCTGGGGCTCAAGCCACCCGGGCTCAGACCATCTCTGAGGGAGCATCACACTTACTAGCAACACTGCGACATGCGAATCCCTGCAGAGCTGCATTGCACTGAATTTGGGACCAGTCACAGGTACTGAGATTTAAAACCACCTCTTAAGAACAAACAGCAAAGAACGCATGGAGTGGTGCTGACACTACCAAGATCCCCTCTGCCAGCCAGTGCTGGGAGACCTTCCCAAGCTTTCTGCCCAGGCGGCACAGACAGAGATGGGGTTCTCCAGAGGCCAGTTCTGGGCAAGAGGCCAGCCCAAGTGCTCCAAATTGTCTCTGGAAAAAGTTTGTCTTTCCATAGCCTCTGTGGAGTATGGCCAGCTACCCGATTTGAGCTTTTCCACTGCGCTCCAGGGCTAAGTTGTGCAAATACCCCCTTGAAAGATGCCTTCTTACAGAATGGGAAATTTTAACCTTTCTATAAATACTGTCTCCAAAATGTATATACTTAAACAGTGTTCAAAACACTTTGGGTTTCAACCACTGACAAAGGTTTGCTCTTCACTTAATGTCAGCAGCCATGACTCAGTGCTTCCATGTCCTACTGAAGCAGAAACACTGAACAACAGTGCAGCAAAAAGTCATAATTCTTTTCCAAAATCAATCCACCCTGGAAGGGCGATCCAGTGGTTAAAGTACTAGACCAGAACACAGAAGACCTAAATTCGTGTCTCTGCTTGGTATACTTTGTAAGCCGCCAAGTTGCTTTTAGGCTGCTAAAGATGCAATTAAGCCCTCTTGAAAGCCCTACCGCACATTTTACTGCATCTTTAGAAGTCAAAACACCTTTAAAAATCTAGCTTCAAATCTCTCTGTGTCTTCTTTTCCCATCTTTAAAATAGGGATCATGACACTTCCCTAACACACAGGTACTATAAGCATAGATAAAGACAAAGACACTTTCTAAAAGGTGTCACACATCCAGGATTCTCTCATGTATTGTTGGCATTAAAAGAAAACCTTAGATATTTTTAAAGACTTCTGATATATGAAGGGGGAAACAATGTAGGATTTCATAGACCTTTTTTTTAAAATGTCTCTAAGAAAATTATTCCATACAGGCAGTACTGGTGAAAGAACCACACTTACTAATTTGTTTTTCTAGATTGTGTACAAGATTTTTTAGCACTTCATACCTTTACAATAACAGATATGGTAAAACTTGTTGAAAGGCTTGAGCATCGGTATTCCTGTGCTCTGTATAATTGGGCACTACCCCGTGCTGGAGGAAACAGTTGCAGAGTACAGTCTGAGGTCAGCCACGGCGCGGCAGCGTGCGGTGCGTAACAGCAAAGGCTAGTTGACCAATTAAAGCTAAGTGATGCCTCAGTGTCCCAGCAGCCTGCCACTTGCACAGTGTTCAAGGTAATAAAGACCCTGAAAAGCCAAGACCATATTCCAGCCAAGCTATACAGAGACTTCTTACCAGAGAAAATAGGGAAGAGGGAAAAATAAGACCCCCAAGATATTAAATATTTTAACAACTTCACTAAAGAAAATGTAATTGCTAATTGGCTACTAAAATGTGTGTTGTTTTCCCTAAAAGCAATATTATATTTCCAGCACCTAATTCAGAAATTATATAGTGCAAACCCTCCCTCCAAGCAACTCTGTGACAACACCTAGGCAAGCAGAAGTTGAGACCATTACTCCTGACCAAAACAAAATTGTTTGAAAATTTGTTTGTTTTTAATCCTGTTCTCCTCAGTGTCCTGTCATTCATTTACCATCTCTGGTCCTTTCAGTCATAAATTTTGTGTGCCAATACTATCTTGTTTGTACAGAAATTTGACCTACCAGAGACCTCCACATACTACTGCAAAATACACAATATATAAGAACAAACTATTATTTTTTCCCCCCTTGCATACATATTACACTCTAAATAGGCAGGAAGAAAAGCAAAAAATGAGCTGTGTGTCTAACAGGAAAGCTTAATAACGTACGCATGCCACACAACCACACTTAACTCTGCAGACTTAGAAAATTCCATGAGAAAGGTGGAGACTTTGCAAAAAAGCTACCACATCAGCACTGCTGGAGAAAGCTTTAAAAAAAGGAAAAAAGTAGAATTACCCTTTTGCAAGGGATTCATGGAATCTCTGAAATCTTGAAGAAGAGAAATCTGCATGACAATAACATTGTTTCCTTCTCTGAGGGACCCACAGGGCTCACAAAATCGTACAGAAAAGAACACAGTTCTTTTCAAATCAGCCCATTGTATAGAACGGTGAATGTCGCAAGGTTTATTTTATAATGATTTATTATCAAGAAAAATGAGGGCTTAGGCAGAGACATATTTTCTCAAGAATTTATTGTTCACCAAAATGGTTTGTTTTGCAGAAACATTTCTTTTTGCTCTATTTTTTTCTGGCAGTTCCTTTTGGCTTCATCCTAGAGCTGCCATCATCCATACTTTGCTTTGCTTTGCGAGAGCTAAATTTTAAATCTTCACTTCTTCTGCTGCCTGCTGCTCTCCGACTTCCCCTAAACAGTGATGCTGAATCCCTAACCACTGCTAAGCCAACACCTTTTCCTCCATGCACTGTACCTGTCTGGCTCCTCCCTTCTGAAAGCCCAGAGATCACACAGACCTCTGGAGAGCCAAGAAGGGAGCAAAGCACTGCTGATACAAGACTCAGTCCACTGCCACCAGAGACAGAGGCACACACCTGTGAGACGATCTCCTTTGCTGAGCTATGCTAGTGAGATCAGTGCTGGGGAATACTCACATGGCCCAGGAGGACAGGAGCAGCCCAAACCCATCAGCTGGAGCAGAGGCTGGTGGTGGTGTTTGGAAACTGGCTCCCTGAGGGAAACGGGTGAGCAGAAACTCAGCTGGAGGAACATCCTTCCTAATCCCTGCACGAGCAATGAAATGAGCCGCACTGAAATGAAAGGTTTTAACCAGCTCTCCTTACCACCTGCCTGTGTGAACCAGCAGCTCTACAAAAGCCCTGGCTAGGTGTGTTTTGCATGATCCTGTGCTATTTCAGTACCACCATACACTTCAGCAGTCTGCCTTTCCTACGTGTTCCTACTGCATTCCCTTATTATAGCAGAGGGACAATTTATGTTCTTTATGCGCTTAGTCTCTATAGCCATCATGCCAGTTAAGGAAATGCCAATATTCTCTTTTCGTAGGGGAGGAAAATAAGTGACTTCACAAGGCCATGCAAAAGCTTTTGTGAAAAGAAGGGAAGGTATTCCAGTGCATGGACTAGTACTCTGGCGCGCTAGTGACTGAATTTCTACTCTAGTAATTATTTCATTTAATTAGAAAAGTAGAAGCATTAAAAATTTAAAATATAGTCTACCTCAGCTGCATTTTCCACCTAGAACTTGGTTCAGAAAGTAGATAAACCAAAAACTGAGCAAGTGAAGAAAACTCAAATTGCATTGTATGTCCAAGCTAAACTGATGCAATGCCACATTTTCAGTAAAAATACAAAGTCAAAAGTAGGTCAGAAATGCTGACAGAATTAAACTGAAAAGATGAATAGGAAATTTGATGGAAATAAGATCACTTTTCATGATGAATTCATAGCCAGTGTTTAATTGAGTACAATGAACTTGAAAATGGACTTTGTGAATGTCTGCACTAGATGGACTGCTGAATGTTTGTTAGCAGTTAAGAAACACAAACTGATCAATAGTGTAAAACAAAGGAGCTCAGGTATGCATGTGTACTCATACATCACTTCAATAAATTATTCTGGGTGTTACAACTGGGGGAAGGGAGGGGAGTGGATTTAGAACAATCATTTTGGGATCAAGAGCTAAATCATTTCAACCACATCTTGATTTCTGCAAAACTCGGCAGGAATTATGAGGCTTAACAGCATCTCAACAATTAGCATATTATAAATACAAAAATGATATATTAAAGCAAGAGGAGAAAAAGGCCAGCATTTTACACCTACAGTAATATAATTCCACTACTTAATGCAAAGTAACAGGCATTAGAGTGTTTGGGATCCTCTTGTATAGTGTTATCTGCTCTATCAGTAAATGAGACTATGTGAACAGTACAACCTATAAATAATTCAAGGCCTGAGATGGCAATTATAGAACCATGCACAACCAGCATGAATATTTTATGAAGGCTAAAACAGCCCTCAGAATGAATCATGGATAGATGAACACACACACACACACACTCAGCTGTTGGCCAAGTATTGCTTCCAGACATGGCTTATATCTGATCCTTAGTACATCTAAAAAGAAAATTCTTGAACACAGCAGTCAGAAGTTACATCTGTATTTTTATATATTAAAAGATATTAAAAAACATATAGTAACTGGAGAAAAAAATGTCATATTGGTGAGGGAAAATGTTTGTTTCTTTCCAAAGATTCTGGCAGGAATTCTAAACGACTTTTTCCTATTCACAAAATGTGGTTGACAAAAGCAAACTATGATGTACTAAATAAGGGTTTGCAAGGGCTGTGCTGTACATTGGTCTGCAAAATCTGCCCTTAAAGAAGGACTTGCCTACGTGGAGATATTTACCAGTAGAGATACACTTGTATAACTTCCCATATGGGCACTATTATTGCAGCACAAGAGCATTCACATGGGAGTTACAGCGGTATAACTACTCCAGCATAATTATACGGGTATAATTATGCCAGTAAATTTCCCTGTATTAGCAAGCCCAGAGAAAACCTCCCTGCAAGGAGCACGGCACTGCTGCATCCTGCCCAAGCGCACAGCCAATAGGCCTGCAGCAAAATACAACCCAGAGCAGAGATCCCCAAATCCTGCTCCCAAGCCAGGACGCTCAGTGGCACATGAGTGAATTAACAATACACTAGCAAAAAAAATTTTAATCTTCTACGTGCATGTCATGCATATAGACACAAAGACATATATGTGCACACATACACACCACAGATATATTTATACTATATAGAAATATACTATATAGAAATATACATACATTTATTTATATGAATTTAAATTTTAGAACGTATGTGTTATAAACACTGTCTGATTAGTCTGCAGATCACCTCTTTGAAATGAGGATGTATCATTTCTCCCATTCTCTGACTGGTAAAACTAAAATACACAGTTAAAACATCACCAGCTATTAAAAGAAACTGGGCTGGAACATGAGTGACCATCAGATAACTCTTGTATGCCAAATATAAACACATCTTCGATAGCTTGAAGATCTTCCATGTGCGAATATAACTGATGAGACTGTTCTTTTGGTGCACGGGAGTCTACACACGTGCTTGAGAAATAAAGATTAAGACTGGAAACAGAAAAAATATGGGGCTAAGGAGGCAGCATCAGATGTTTCTTACTAATCTTAATACATTTTTGCCTTTTTTTTTTAAACTCTAATTGGGTCTTTCATTTGCATCTAAAAAAGGATCTTTTAAGGCTACAATTTAAAACGATGCACTGCAGACAGGCTGCCGAGTCCTCCTGCGAGGATGTGCCCATGAATAGGGTCACAGTGTCACAGACAGCACAGAGAGCACGAACTCACCCATCTCACTGCCTTCTCCTGCACGACCCCTGTAATTTTGTGGGTTTGGCAAACACAAGGGGCAATTGTGTCAGCCAGGGTCAAGCTGCCATTGTGGGGGGTTTGTGGGCAGGTTTGGTATCTGAGGGAGAGGGGTTGTGTCATGCTGGGTCAAGATACTGCAATTGTGGGTGCCAATTTGGCAGCTACGAGGTGGGTTGCAGTTGTTTTCCAGGGAGGGAAGAGTGGAGCATAAAGGCAGCTCTGCTAGATATAGTTTGAACTGAAGGTGTTTCTAGAAGGTTTGGCACTGAGAAGAAAGTGAAGTTAGTTCAAGGAAGTGAGGAGATTGCAGAGGCACAAAGCATCCTGGAGCTGGAATGTTTTAGGATATCTGTAGGGGAAGATACTGCCTCTAAAGGAATTGGTGCCTTTAGCGTCCTTTATAGCCATGAGTATAATACCCCAGTCAGCAAATTAGGTACATTATCTCCAGCAGAAGAACGTGGAAAACAACACATCTGTCCACGTGTACACCCATGAGAAACTGGTATATTGGGGGAGAGGTTTCACAAGTGAGTTTTACAGTCTAATTCTGTTTTGTTTGCAACCCCCTCCTAACTCAGCCTTTTTTCTCTCACCTGCCAATGCTTTTGGAGATGCTGATGTCAAACCGTAACTTGAACATGATCAAACTCCCAGTACATATGGATCCAGCAAAGCAGAACTGTGGAGTTTGTTTTTTCTCATTTAAAAGCAGTGAATAAAAAAAAAAAATCATGAACAGAAACGCATACCTTGAGACCACAAGTCCAAAGGAAATACTCTGCTAATTGCAAGGGTGTATTAAAGTCATGAACTAAGTAAACTAATTTGCTCTTGGCATACTTTCTATACCTCCCAGGTTTCTGTTTAGAACCTCTGTTTAGACATTTCACAATCTAAATCTGGTGAAGTCTGAAAAAGGCCTTCAGAAGAAGGGGGAAAAAAAAACAACAGGCAACTGGTGTAATAAGCAGCTTGTGGAACTTGATCTGGTTTTCTATTAATTTGCAATATAGATTTGATTTCTAACTCAAAAAAATCTGAATGGTTAATCTTTTATTTTCATTATTTTGACATTTCTGTTTACCTTTTAGAAACACTATCAGAGGCACAAAGTGGCATTGGAAAGCTAAATGCTAACACATGGAGTGCTCTACGACTGCAAAAATTTCTCTCATACTTTTGCAAATACCACAGCCAAAATCAACAGTACAAGTTTGATTTTCTTCATCATGAATTGACAGCTTATTTATCTCTAAGGAAGAACTTTCTAAACCTCTTAAGCTTCCAAACAACTGAGGAAGGATTCTGCTGACTATTCAAAAATATTGGTGCCTCACAAAATTATAAGCTAAGTTATTCAATTCTTTGTGTGTTCCTTCCAAAAGAAAAGTAGTATGCACTACGAATTGCAACAGGCTTCACGGAAACTAAAGTTGAAAGACTGATCTGCCAAAAAACTTTCTTATTAGCAGGGCATCTTTCATCTAATATTAAACCTGTGTTTATCTGTACCACGCACAAAGTCCAGCTAAACAGTCTTCATGGTATCAGCTGATCTTAAATACATATAGACCTTCAGACACTTGGTCAGCTCTCATTAAAGTCAAAGTTTAACACACGCTTCAGTATGTGCAGAACAATGATGGATTTACATTAAATGCTCAATTGCTTTCTTGAATTACAGCCTTAACCACTTCATACTCCAGTGAAGGTAAAGATGATCCTCATAATGCTGGATAATGCCAATGCTTTATTACAGCAACGAGAGCGCAGGCATTGCCAAATTGCCATTGCCTGCAGCAGAAATAACGATTTCTGGTGACAGCTAGGCAGAGTGAGATGGTACGTAAGCACTGTGCCAGAGCCGTACAGGAAAGAGCATAACCCTGCCACTGCAGTACCCGACGAAAGCAAGCCTGGACTCCGTCAGCCACTAGCTGTGCATCAGCGTCTCCCACAAATGCTGCCTTCCAGTGAGCTAACTGCTTGTTTGCAGTAGGGACTTTAAATCAATATACAGGAAAAAAAAGTATCCAGCAATGCTAACAGATCAAGTATTCAAATGTGGAATCCAAGTAACATTTCGCTTGCCAGTAAAACGCCCAATGTAACTCATTCACCCATGAAAAGAGCTGTGTCTGAAGTCATCTTTATTTACAATGTGTTTGTGCCATATGTTTGTTTGGGAAGTGGAGCAGGAGTTGGAGTAGGTGGCATCTCTCATAGCTTCCTTTTCACACACTCCGAATTCAGACTCCAAAGGTCTGGGCCTCACAAGGCAGTTACTGAGGAGCAGAGCCAGGCACAGTTTTATTTGCACCAAAACTACATAACATGTTTGCTGTGAGAGTGGTCTGTTAACCTGAGCTTGTAAATCAGGAATCCTCTGTGCAAAATAAGGAGATACTCTGCTCTAAAACTGGTGTAACACAGAAACTGGACCACATACCACTTTACCTCCTCCACTGCCCAACTGCAAAGCGGGCATAAAAATTACCAACCAACCAGGAATATGCTAATAGGCTATGAGTTTTTCTGAACATCAAACTGGTCAAAACTCAGAATTTTTGTTTGACTTAAAAGTCTGAAATTTTGAAATTTTTTTTCATCTGAAATAAAAATAAAAAGCAACATACTGTGAAAAACTAGAAATTGTACCGGGAATATCAACATCATGTTATGTGATGTACATCACAGAAGTAAGCAATATGCTGGGAAATCTGACATTTCTTCTGACATTGGCTGGCCACCGTGATGTATACCACAGGCAAGTGAAACTTGATAACATGTAAAAAAAACCCCAGACTTCAGGTTTTCCTGTTTCAAGCTCTCACACCACCCCATCCTTGGAGCTAATGGAGAAATCTCAGATAGCAGGAAAGAGCCCACAAGGAAAATATAAAACCACCGGAAGCAGGAGGTGTCTCCAGCTATGTCATACAAAGCATCATATAACATTTTCATCCACTTATTTTTCTAAAGTAAGAGACCTTTTTGCACCACAAACTGCAAGTAAACTATCACACCATAAAATTAAATATATGTAAAACCCATGTTTGAATGTATTTGATACAAAAGCTATTACTGAAAGCACTGTTCCATCCTGAAACTGGTACTATTGTAAGCAACTGCTTCCAAAAGGATAGCTTGTTTCTAGATTACTCTGCAGAGTGGCTGTCTCATGAGAGAGGACAGAGCAAAGGTAGGTCTTTCCTGTATATCCCTATCAAGATATTAATGGATGTGATGGGAGAAAGCCTGAAGTGATGTCACTGGAGGCAGAGTGCACGTACTGTTATATGGATTCCATAATGGAGCAGGAGAGACAAGCCACAAACACGAGAGGGAAAATGCTGATGAAAATCAGGTAAATAATAGCAAAATGGACATTCAGTTGGAATACAAGCATTTGTGAAATGCAATAGACACAGTTAAGTCCTCACTAAGGGGACATCGACTGTATGAAGGACCAGAAAAAAAAAAAATGAACAGCATCTGATACTAAAACACATGACTCTACAGGAGACTCCACCTTTCAGAGGCTCTTAAACCCATATGTGCCACTCTGGGAGCCCATTCGAAAACGCCATTCTGTAGGGCCTGTCTAACCTACCGCAACACAACACACAGAGCACTTTTATAAATCAGCAAAGCAACTCATTTTTCAGGATTGTCACAAAGCAACAGGAAATGCATCTTGCAGCATAAACGGTCATCCAGCACAGAAAGGAGATCTTGTGTTGAAGTTCTATGCGCACCCACATAAAACCAGTTCCCTGGGGTAAGAGACATTACCTAACACCCCCACTATTTACTAAATGTAATTTCTGTTTTACTGAAATAAACAAAGACAGGTAACTACTGTAACCACAGAACCACAATAATGAACCAGCCAACAGATGGCAGCTGAACCAAATCACCTGATTTAAATAAGATCTGCATTCTCTTCAATCTAGCAAGTTTTGCAAACAGATTTAAGTCAACTGCCAGATAAAAATCAAGCAATTTCAGAGTCATGCTTGCTTGTATGGATTATAACTTTATTATGAATTATGTCTCTGAACCCGCGTGTTTACAAAAACAAACAGTACTACTGTGGCAACTGGGGGGTGGAAGGGAGTAATCTTACTCTATTTAATTTTGCTCACAAATTATATCATTAATACAATGAAAATAATGTGTGTGCATGAATCCAGCTTCTGCTGGCAGCACTTTGGTAAGAGACCGAGAAAATACAAAGCAGAAACAGAGTCCTCAGGCAGGCAGTGAATATGAATAAAAAAACACAAGAGAGCTTTCTGGCCTGAGGTTAGAGGCAGAGGTTGGCATTATTTTACATTAGAAACAATTCACATTCAAAACTGTAATTGATAGCAGTGAAGTGTTAGGGAAAAGAGACTGTGGTGTTCAGGCAGGCTGACCTGCCAATCAAACTCAACCTTTCTTTGAATGAATAAAAGCTTCATTGCCCTATTATGTGGATCTGGGCAGGCAGCACTAAAGTACCCTGTTTGTCAAGTTTATGTGCACTGCCCCAAGCTACTCAGACACCCATGCTCAATAATAACTTGAAATCATCAGTGATTTTTGATAGGGCTTCTTTTAAAACATTTAGTGTTAATTTTACTAAGTCCCTGGGACTTAAAGAAACAGGAGGGCAATATTTCCGCTCTGCTTTGTACAAAGACTGACAGACAATTGTGCTGCTGCTATAGTTAAGGTAGAGAGAGGCTGTCGGCTGGGGTTTTTTAAACATCTGTGAAATCGTGTAGTCTGAACGCTGCAGGCAACAGCTCCTTATCATTACAGGGAGGAAATGCTTGTCTTGATACTTTTTTTTTTTTTTTGCTTCTCCTCCAGGCAGGAGAGCTCTTGTAAATAGAACAATTGGCCCTTTGCTAACCGTTTGATGGGAGACTTTGGTTTTTCACGATTCCTTTCCTCGCCCAATTGCTGCCAGTCCATTATGTCCCTTACAGCACCAAATCCACTGCTGCTCTCATCCTGATGCACTTAAGAGCACTAGAGACAACAGAATTCTCTGCTGCAATCAAGTCGGTCTTTTTGCTTGCAAACGGACCGCCTTCAGAGGTCTGCCTGTCTGCTGAGGTGCAGTAAGTTCCCACCGCTGAATTTGGCCTATGTGGTGGGTCACCCAAACTGCAGGGTGCTGTTTCCACCTGTTTGAGGAGCACCACCTTTTCTCATGCAAGTCACTACTAAGCTGATCTTTCAGGAGCTACTAGAGAGGACGGGGAAAGGTCTGTAAGCAGAAAATACACGCAGGCCTGGGATGTTTAAGAAAGGGCCTCACTGCCCTGCTCCACGATAACCCCGTCTCGTTCCTATGATCCCCTCCCTGCTAGAAGTCCTTCTCTCTTAAATGGAAAGTGGGTGTCTGGCCACTGTGGAATACAGGTCTGTTTCTGTGCAACAAGAAGCGTTAGATCTCTGCAAGGTCAGCTGATGGGGGTTTTGAGGACTGATTCTGACATCTCTGTCTGCTGAGGGAAGTGCTGAGAGCTCCTCACTCTGAACACTGACAGATATTCTCCAGGCAGAGGATCTGCTGCTGCCTGCACAGCTCACTCCCTATTTCACTTAACTTGTGTGAGAACTGCTTGTTCTCACAGCCCCTGCAGTTTGTTTCTACCTTCTAAATCTCCCTGTTAACAAGTACACAAACCCAGTTTAATTCAGATGTGTCCACATCTGAAGTTTCTTGTAAAGCTGCAACAAAAACTTCTGCTGGGAAATTAGTTCACTGTGTCCAGATATTCTTGTAGATATATAAATATGATAAACTACACATAAATACAAATAAGAGCTCCTCCCACAGTACAAGAATGAAAACGGTGACACCATGAGAAAGCCGACCCCCAAAGACAGCTCAATTTCAAAACCTGATTTAGCAAGCAAAGTTTCTGATTACATTCAGCCACTGCTTTTCCAGTTCTCTTCACAAGCGATTGAGAGGAAAAGCTACTTTTGTAAGTGATAGCTGAATGTTGCAGCAAACAAACCCAGCAGTAGTCTGTGGCTAGAAAAAGTAGCAAGGAAACCTTTCTTAAAATGCTTACAAAGCTATTAAAGGAGACACAGAGAAGAAAGCAAAGTGGAAAAGAGGAGTATTCACCCGACTTCTGCCTTTTAAACCACTGTCCCTCTTCCTTAGCCTATTGTCTCCCGGGTTTTAAATATCTTCTAAGCTGTGTTTTCAAAGAGGAAACTCTGTGTACCAGCGAACAGACAAGTTGGTTGAAAATAGATTCATCAGGCTTCAAAGGATTATTGTTTGCAAAGCAATAGTACAAACATTACTATTTCACAGTACAGCTATGACATTATTAACCTACTGTGCAAGGGTTTTATTGCCAGATTGGTTCATTTATCAAAAATAAGGGAAATTCAAAGCACCATAAGGAAGCTAACATTTCAGCAGGCTTAGCTTTCACTAATGTCATTAATCTATCTGTTTACACAAGAGGCAAAAGTATTCGTTTAGTGGTGTCTCGCAGTTGAGCATGAGAGCCTTGATTCAGTTTCTGAGCATCAGTACATCAATACTGCACTTGGTAGCAGAGGAAATATTAGTATTTTTGCTATGAAATTACTTTTTTCTACTTGCAGCGTCCCTTCCCTAGCTAAGTGCTGGGAGGAGGATGACAGTTGCTCTATGTGAAAAGTGTGTATGTGCACAAATACCGTTAACACTCAAGAGAAGAAAACGATATTCAAATACTGCAATATACATGTCATTAAGAGAACAAAAACTCCTATATGTAAGAATTTGTATCTTCATGTCATGATATCACAAAGTAAAAGCAAAGAGTGTGCTGGGGGAGGAAACATCGAACAATGACTTTTTTTTTTTTTGTAAAGAAACTGATGGCAAACATCTCAATAATTCATGAAGAAGCAATTGATTTTTTTGGCTGGAAGGACCAGCTCCTTTCGACTTGTCCTCTCCAGAGGAAAAGCTCATTAACACAGAGGTTTGGGGGCAGGGTGTGCGTGTGTGCACGTGTATATTCTGTATGTGTGTGCATGGGTTTGTGCGCACACTATTTATATGCATATTTTTATCTAACTTTTAGACATCTCATACAAATGTGATATTATGTTTTTATGTGTACAAAGACTAGAGATACAAATGCAGAAATACACATACGCACAGTGAAAATACTCTTATGGGTTTTCATTACCATACTCAGACTTCCCTATTCCCAAACACTTTCATGAAGATCCTAAATTATAGCCTTTTAATTGACGCACCTCCAAAGTATGCAGAGTGCTGAGATCCCAAGATGCATATAGTATTTTTGCAATACATCATGGGTCAAATTCATTTCAGGTACAACCCCTTTGCAGTGACTAGTTAAATCTTTTGAGAATGTTAGCCCCCAGAGTACAGTGACAGCAATTACCCCTATTTTCCAGCAGGAAACATTACAATATATTTGAACACTACTGAAAGCACAGCAAAATGTGCTTATAGTCATGGCTCCCTCAGATGCCTAATAATGGAAATCATAATGTCTCCAGTTCAGCCCATTGGGTTTTGACCCCAGTGGTCAAGACATAAGAGGAAGGCTTTGCACTTTTTTTTTTTTTAAACCCTCTACTTTTATCATTGTTTTAAAGATATTTTTTTAAGAGCTTTTTCAACTAGCTGGAAATGTAGCATGTAGCACCCAGTATTTTATGACTGGCTTTACTTAATTCCACAAAGCCAAGGTATACAGAAGTTGAACTAAAGCTGTGACTTCATCCTCGTGCCTGGACACTGCAAGTTCATGCCCTTTCATATCATGTATAGCATACGTTGCAATAGGTTGGCAGAAAAGCAGAAAAGTTACTAGCCTTAGACTTGAAGGATATATGCTCTGCATGGTGTGCAGGTATAGGTGGTTGTTCTCAATGAATAACATGCAATCCACCTCCTATAGGAGTCTGAACTTCAACTGTAGCTCATACGGTTAGAAGGTATTCTAGCACCCAGTGATCCATTAACTCTGTGAAACCAATTAATTTACTCCTCTGCCACCCACCACTTCACAGTTTCCTCCCCAGCTTCCCATCTCCTTCCTTTACTCCCTTTCTTCCCCTCTTCTCATTTCACCCTGACAGGCAAACCCTTTCTGATCGGAGCACTGCAGTGAGTTGGGTGGGTGCAGTGTGACACTGCACAGTCCAGATTTTCCGTGTCCCTGCAAACAGGACTGTGCTGTACCTACCCATACCACAAACAAAACATTGACAGCAGCCCACGGTATGGGGGCACTGGGCTATTCAGTGCTCTTCTCCTCCAGAGCTCCAAATAGCTAAGACCTATTTCTGGACCAAGAAGCCTCAGTTCCCAGCTGACTCTCCAGCCACAATGCATTCTCTTATACTGGGATATATTCCCTGTACTGGGAAAGTGGTACGTTGGTGCACAGCTATTGCTATACTGAACATACCACAAACCCAAGGGGAAGGTACGGATTATTTCTCCTCTTTCCCATGCATTACTCTACCACAGAAAAGCAAAAGGAGCTTCACTATATTTAATACACACTCTTCTGGGTGTATACTATTGTCTAGAATTACTTACTTTTAAACAAGACCCTTTGAAACTTAAAAGTTTAGCATCATGTTTTAAAACTCACAAGATGGGGAATTATTTTGGTTTTTGCAGACTATGAATTGCAAACCCAAATGATTAACCTCTCCACTGGGCTCCCTGTTTCCAGGGGAAACAGCAGAAAGGATGATTTCTATGCTGAAATCTCTAAATCAGATTGCACAGAGTAGTGCTGGCAGGTGATAGCTGAGCAGAGGATACATCCTTTTGTCATCAAAACCTTACAAATTATTTATTTGATCAGGAAGGAGAGCTGCAAAAGGCATCATATATTGACAGTTACTATTTCATGGCAGGTTGCCATCCTTTCCAGTTGCTGTAAGAATAAAAGAACAACCCTTAAAATACACTCAATTCTCCATACACTATATTTTTGGTGTGGATGAACATTTGACTTACAGTTCACACCACAAAGCTACTACATCTCTCTGTAATGGATTTCTGCAGCATATGATCCCATCATCTGTGCCCCAGAAACCCTGGACTTGTTTTTTGGTTTTGCCACTGATCTGTTGTGTGAGGTTGGGCTAATCACTTTATCCAGTTGTGCCTCTCTCTCTTCTCTTCTTCCCCGCTGTTGCCTGTCTTTGACTACTTATGTACAGTGAGGATGTCTGAGAACAGGGACTGTTTTCTACTGTGTATGGAAAATGTTATTTAACATCCTGATTTTTGCTAAAGCCATTACATGCTACTTCACAAATAAGTAATACCAACATACCTACCCATACATCTATCTATCTGTTTACGTACCCCCATTCAATTCCACCTGACTTACTGTGCATTTTGGGGCCCACCTCCCAGAGGGAACAGTTCACAGATATTCAACAGTTTTCATTATCTGACTTGGAAGAGTAATTTCAGCCTGCCCTGGCTCCCCATTTGTTCTCCAACACCCATCCAAAGTATTTCTTCTAACACTGACTAGTGTTGCTGAAATTCTGACAACAATAGCTATTTTACTTCTGTTTCCATGTGATTTTTGTGAGGATTTCATCACGCCATTTTTTAAAGGAGGTTGATTTCTGGATTTCATATGGGGTTGGGAAAACAGAAAATACATAAACTGCAAAGTAAACCCTTTACTCACCATCATACAAGACTGCAAATAGAGTGAAACTAGTATTTCTGTATTTAAAAATCTTCTGATTTTATATTCAATCTCATTATTCTGAAAGGAGCTAGTGTTAGAGCACTTTGGGTCGTCACACTCTCAACTTGATAGATTTAAGGTCCCACAGAGACGAAAAGGATTTCAGACCTGGAACAAACTCTCTCCAAAAGCAGGGCTTTTCTTGAAGTCTTCCAAAGTGTAATACCTATGAACATAATGTCTTCCATAAAGGCAGACACTGAGCCAAGTATCTGTCTCAGCAGTGGCCAATAATAGCTATGTAAAAGGAGAAAATAGGAACATGGAAAGTGTATCCAACTGTACTTTCCCAGCTTCCAGCAATGAAAGTTTCAGGGCTCTATGAGCCTAGAGATTGTATCTGAGCCCTCATATTTAATACACTTTGTCAGATCCATCCTCCCTGAACTTGTCTCTCTTTGAACTCATTTACAGTTTTGACCTCCACAACATCCTGTTGCAATGGGTTCCACAATTTAATTATGCATTGTGTGAAAAAGTACTTCCTCTGTTTGTGTTAAACCTGCTAGCTGATCATTTAACAGGGAAATTTTTACTCCCTGTATTTGGAATTATGAATACTCATTCCATATTCCCTTTGATAATTTCATAGTCTTGATCGTATCTTCCTTCACTCATCTCTTTCTCAATCTAAAGATTCTGGGTCTCTACAATCTCTTCTCATATACGAGTCATTCCACAATCCTGAATAACCCTCTTTCTACCTCCACCCCCCCAATATTCCCCAAAAGATACCCACTTCCTTCACTTGTTTGTGTTCTTCTGATTAGGATGATGGGAAGTGAATAACAGAAGCTGGAGGAATCCTATTTGTAAATGTTTTGTTCACATAACTCTTTTTTATTATGTATTTTTTAATTTGAAAATTTCATTTTCTAAGAATCGGGAGCATAAAATAAATTGTTTTCTTAAAGTGTAGTCCCTTCTCAAATTTGATTGTAACTGCTAAACATTTAAGAAAACCACAAATATAATATTTCAAAAATTACTTTATGGCCATAACAAAATTGCCAAGGAACAGAAAGATGCTGAGTGAAGGGTAGCTGCACAGAAGACAAGTTCTTGTAAAATGTGATTTGAGAGCCCTTGGAGTCCAGAGTTTATCAAGGAAGGGATTTCACTAATCTTGGTTACTTTCCATTTCGCTCCTGTAATACAGTAAGTGATGTTCCTTTATTTACTTGTGCTATTTGAATTTGATCCCCTTGATCCCCACCATCTTGACAGCCTCGCACTTACTTCCAGTTTTGCATCACGAATAAAGATGATGAGGTTTGTGAGTTATCAGGAGTTAGTCCACTGTCTTGAGCTACTACTACTCAGAATAATTTTTAGCTATTTGTTCCTGACCATGTTGTCAATAGCTATCCCATGCACAACTCCGTAGATTAGTTTCTTAGATAGAGATAATTAAAGTCCACCTCTGTAAACATGAGGTTCTTGGCTAATCTCCATTCTTCATTGCTACTTTGTATGTATTCTTGACCCCTTTGTTGGAGTTTGATCCCTCCACACAGAGGCTAAAATCTATTCATTCTAGCTTTCTGCCTTATATTTAATAACACAGCCAAGGCAGGTAAGGAGATGAACAATGCCTTCATGAGCAACCTCCATAGTCTACAGTTCATCAGGTGAAGAGAGAGCAATGTCCATAGAGATGTTACCCAGCTTGAGCCTAGACATCACCAATCTCTTCCAACCAGCACAAAGGAGAAAGGAGAGGCTAAATTTGCCTACGCATAAATTTGGCACTGGTAACATCTCACCTGGAGCAAATGGGGAAAAACATCCAAGTACTGGCTCTGAGTTACAGCTCTTTGGCCTACTCCAGAGCCTTTTAGTCGAATTCATAGCTGCCCCCTAACATGTGCTTCTGCTTCTTTCTCCAGACTCCAACTTAGTTTTCCTTTTTTTCCTATGAAGAACACTGTGAGCATTTCCCTGCTGCAGATGTCAGAGCTTGCAGGGTGCAGCCACCTGGAGATCCTTTTTCTGGATTGTGATAAATGAGCAACTTCACAGAACTGTCACCTTTTAGAATTCAGGGACACAATCTGCCTTGTCCAAAGCTTCACCTATTCTTTTCATGACTCGTAAAAGTCCTTCATATTTCTTGTTACTATGTGTATAGTAGAAGCATATCAGTCAATGGCATCTTTCCAGGATTTTCTTTTGTCAATTGTGAGGGGCAAAGAAGCCTCTCAAGACTTTATAGCAACCTCTTGGTCTTCTGTCAAGAAATTTCTTGTCATCTGTCATAGGACCCTGCTTTCTCCTTGAAGTTTCTGCTTTCGGATGTGAAATATTTCTGACTGTGGGGGCTTTGGAGCTCCAGAGGCTTTTCTAAGTAGAAAGTTCCTTTACCAGCTGTGCTTATACAATTTCACAACTTCCCTCTAGTTCATTCTGCAGTCTCAGGTGCCATTCTGCAGCCTTCAGGTTTCCTTATTAGTTTTTTAATTCTCTTGCTTATTTCTATTGCCCTTTTTTATGCTTAATGTATTGATTACATGAAAGCACGCACAACTAATTCCTCTTTGGCTGACAGCAGGGCTTGGGAACAGGCTCTTCAGAGCTTACAGAGGAACCTTGCACAGCTTGACTCAAAAGATTAAGAATTACAAATGCCTTACCTGGACAGCCACAAGATGGGGACAAAACCCACAGTACCTTCCCTGAATGGGCCATACATTTTTTGCAGGCATTAAACTACAGTGTACCAACTCCTGCTACTCAAGTGTCTCCCTACATTGCATCTTCAAAAATTATCGTTTCTTCCAAAACACATAAATGTTCAACGCAGCATTACACCACTCTCTTCAGTCTTCAGACAACTATCCAAATATCCTTCACTTCAAAATAAATCTTCTGCATAATGTCAACATTCAGAAATTAATCTCTCCAATTTCCTCTCACACTAGGCTTTAGTACACGTGACAAAGTAGGAAGAGGGCATGGAAATCTGTGCACCAACAAAAAACCCCAAAACATAACAAAAAAAAAAAAAAATTACAGATAAAAATAAAAGCATAGCAAGGATATTAATTCTTGTAACACAAAAGGTTTTCTGTCATCTGCTTTGCTGTTGAAGTTCCATGTATTTTATGCTGTCTTTAAATTTTCCATTCCTGATACGCCAGGGGTTTTGGCACAGGAAGAAAGTGCTTGTACTAGAAGATGCAGCAAAGCTGGCCACAAACACAGAAGAAGAGGAGACGGCTTGAAGCTGTGTAAAATGAAACCTGAAGCTTCTTTTCAAATGACAAGTGGTGAAACAAACAACACTGTCAGTCATGATGCCCTCTTTAGGTTTTTGAGTTAACTGTTCAGCTAACTAGGACACTATACACTTCCAAAAAACCTCTGTTTCAAACTCCTGGCAAATTCAGGCAAAAACTCTGCATCCCTTTCCACTCATTTAGTGATATAAGAGTTGTCCCCACAAATTTGAGAACCAAACCCCTACTACTTGACTCAGAGAATGAGGAAAATTTGCCCTAATGTGAAAGGAGGGCTTTCTGCAACCTGAGAAACAGAATCACAAGGGACACAGCAAGCAGAAAATTTCAACATGGGTAAGAAGAAAAGACTGAAATAATAGATGTGTGTTCTCTTGGCAAAGCTGAAGCAACTGAAAATGTGAACTCAGTGAAGCAACCCAAAGTAGAGTGGAGAATAAGAAGCAGGAAGGAAAGGGAAAAGGACTGACTCCAAAGACAAGAAGTTCCTCCAGTTTCCAGCGGATCTTCGAAGAGTTGTTACTGAATGAGAAGATGAAAGACTGATCAGAGACTCAGAGCAGGAACCAACAGCTGGGAGAAAATGAACGGATCAGGAAGGAGTATGTGTGATTATTTTCAGTATGGTTAATGGGGGAGAAGAAGTCCTTGAACTTGTCTAGGGTGAGGTCACTCTCAGTGACGTTAGCTCTGCGGAGCAGTACCATTGTTCTCCCTGAAGTCTTCCCCTTTGGACAGTCAAAAGAAAATAACTGTTTTCACCATCTTCTCTTTTTATTTCAAGACACAGTGATTCGGCTCCAGCTGTTTCCACACCCTGCTTTACATCTATGGTCCATCTGACCTTTTCTGCCTCCCCCACCCCCAGCCATTTCCTCTCTTCTGAGCTCTTCAGAACAGCTTATACCAAACAATATCTAGCCCTAATTCATTCTTGCTTCATTTGGTTACTTCTCTCAGCTACGAAACACAAAATAGCTGCACTTCCCTGATGAGACAAACACAAAAATCTAACAAAAATGTTAAATACTGTTAAATTCTTCTAACTGTTAAATACTTCTAACATGAAAGTTAATGCTGTCCCAGCCCCCTCTCCCTCATTTTCAATCTCAAGCATATATATTATTAACCACCTTTTTTATTTTGCTGCTTATGAAAGAATACATGGTCAATGCGATCTTGTGTCCCTGGGATTAGGAGTTAAGACATCCCCTATAAATCAGTGTAATCTTTGTAACAGGACATTGTTGCATTGAGCATTCCTGTCTGTATGATGCATTTTCAATTACTCTACATGTTTTCTACTTAGTAAGCCAGCTTAATTCTTCACTATGTCACAATATTAGAACATGTCCCAGGTTAGAAAAAAGGAGCAATCTTAGAGCCCTTGTAAGTTGTTTAGCCTCTGGCACTTATAAATCCAAAAACACAAGGGAAATCCCTTTTCCTTGCTTGTAATATGCCTTTAGATTTATTACTTAAAGAATCTGTTCACTTAATCCTCAGCTGAGGTCAGGGTTCATCTGCATTCTAATAAAGGTTTTAGTAAGAGTAAGACAAAATAAAAAAATCAAGGAGCTGTACACGCCTGTATAAGCAAGCAATACTGCAGATAACGTATATTCCCAAAAATTCTCCACCACAAAAGAAAACAAAGCAGAAAAAAAAAAAAAAAGCAGGATGCTTTAAATTACTCTACACAAATCCAGACCATCTATCTTGGGCTGCTCTCTTCGACAGCTTGGCCAGGGTGGGCAGGCAAGGCAGAGGCTAAAGAGCTCTTTAGGGACCAAATTACTGTTTCAAAATGGGCCTGCTGCTCCAAGTATATGACAATATTATCTGAGAAATGTTACAGACATTGTGTGTCCTTCAGAGTTCTGCTAACACATCTCCTGTGATTGGAGGCATGTGTGACTACAAAAAAAATACAAGAAAAGATGTTCATTATAAATAGACTCAAGGATATCTGGACATAGAATTAGGAAAGTGACCAAAATATGGCTATGAAACTTATTAGCATTTTATGTTGATGATCACGTTTGGATTTCCAGAAAACTAGTGCACAGATGTTTTACGTTGTCTCTGTCTTTTCAGGGGGGCTTGTTTAATTTATTGGGTTTTGTGTTGGAACAAAATAGTGCTACAAACTCCCTAAGAGGTACAACAAGAAAGAAAGAAGCAAGATGATGCAGAAAAGTTATCTTAGCCTGTATTTCTAAGAATCTGTGTGTGAATGAGGTTTTCTGTGTACATCTATGCATGCAATAAAAAAAAAAAAATATTTTTTCATTGTTGCAAATGGAAGAGTGTCTCTTTTTTGAGGAAAGATCTCTGAAAAATCTGTATATACTGTGGGTTCCAGCTGATTCCACTGAAACTCTGGCAAATCCAAGTCCACTGAAATCATGGTCATTTCTGTATTCATGGAACAAAGCTACTGTAGGCACAGTACACATTCTGCACCTCAACCTTCTGATTTAGGAGAACAGCTCCACCCCACATGCCTCCCCACAACCACCCCTCTGCAAAGATCTTCAGTGATGTCCCTGGGGTAGTGGTGCATGACCCTTTCCAGCAGCGAGGGACAGAAATCTGCTCACCTCACTGCATCCTATGAGACGCCATCCAGATGCACTGGTTTTCAGTAACCACCTCCCACAACTGACACACTCTGAGCCGCCAAGAACCAAAGTCTGCATATTTTGTTGTCAAGCCTGAGATACCAGCCTCAAAACACAATCCACTGAGTAGGGTTTGTTTCCAGTAACACAAGCAGATACCCTGCATCAGAGAAATACTGTAACACAAGCAAACAGTCCACATCTGATGAGTATTTAACAGATCACTTGTGCAAATACTACCAATACAATTTTGTAGTTTATTGTGAGGCCCTAATCCCTGCCCTGCAGACAAAAGTACCTGCATCTGAGAAGCATTTACATGTTTTCTCCTACTTATCAATCCAGGACTAGAACAGAACCTACCACCCTTGGTGCTACATTTCATGAACAAAGAAAATCCAGTTGCAACTTCCAGCACTGACTGAAATAATGTTGTTATACAGAACGCTGAAGATACAAAATCACCCGCACGGTTTGCCCTTTTTTTCGGAGATGATACTGCATGGAGAATCCCTCATCCATATTACTGCGACACAAAGCATGGCTTCTGAAGTGGAAGACAGGAAATACCACATTGCTTCACTTTTCCTAGATTACCTCCTCCAGACTCCAGGACAAGTTCCTATGGAAAAGTGAGAACACAAAGTAGAGGGACAACTCAAGAGAATTGAGAAAAAATTCTATTGTTGAGAAATCTCAGCAAGAGAATTCCTCTCTTTTCACCGAGTCCTCCACCTGGCCTTGCCTTGCAGGTCCTGGGCCCTGACCTGGCAGTGTGATACTGCATTCGAACTGGAAGTCTTCTGCCTCAGCATAGGGAACCCAATGTAGGAACAGCGAGCCAAGTTATAAGATTTCCAGGAAAGGGACTGCATTTAATCATGTCTTCTCCAGAACAAACCCATTATCTGCAATAAGAAACAAGACTTACATTCTTGAATTATACCAGGTGGAACAGTCATTTATTCATTAGATTAGGAAAATTACTAAGTTGTCGGAGGGCACCTACTATGAAATGTTTGCACAGAACTACGTTCAGCCCTGTTTACAAACAGAAGATAAGAGGATTCAGAGGGAAATTTCCACACCATAAGCATCTATTAAGACTACTTGTTCTACTGGTATATCATAAGTTCTTATTTTCATTTCCTTCAGCCTCCAGGGAAAAAATAAATAAATAAAGAAATCACTCTTCACTGGAGAGAATCTCAGAAATCAGACACCAAGACGAGAACACCATTCTCCTCCCAGTACCATTGAGCCCTCAGTTCGGCACATGCTGATATCACAAAGGGCATTTCCTTCCTTTCAAAAAGCCAGAAATAGAACCCATTTAAGATAATCCATCCCCAAATTCAGTTATTTTTTTACTGTTATGGGTACTAAAGGACTGATTTTTTTTTCCATCTGTGAGATATGACTAAGCCCATTTCTGTTCTTATACAGATTTATACCATCATAGCAGCCCTGATCTCCATAGCACTTCTGTTCATTTACACCACAAGATATTAGGAGCAAGCACATCTTTTTCTTGTTCATGTGCATGGTCCTCACTGGCATACACAGACTGAGAGCCATTATATTATGACTAAATCACCCTTCATGAACTGACTTCTCTTTGTCAGCTGGCATTGGGCCTCCCCAGAGCTGTGTGAGTACATGATATGTTTTCATGTCATTGAGAAAAGAATCGATTAGTTGGAAAAACATGGGTTATATTAACAGCTTGAAGTGATTATAAATTCAATTCCCCAACTCTTCAATCAGGTAAACTCCTTACCAATAAGAACATTTCCACTGCATATGAGGAAACAGTTTTCTGAGGTATTCCAAATGTTCTGGACATAGGTTAAATTACAACTCTTCCTGGGAAGCAAATTATTCCTATTCTGGTCAGAGCTCATGCTCCAATCCTAAAAGGAGCTGACTGCCTTCTGTTGGCTGTCTTTCTCCAACCTCTAAAGGCTTAACTCAAGCCACAAAAGTTAGTGGCTGGAAACCAAAGGCAATCACCCTTCTCCCGATTAAATCCCAAATTGCCATCTAAAGTTCCCCACATTCAGCTTTCCAATCCCCTTATTAGACTATTTTAAAAGCAAACCACAGCGGGGTTCCAACAAAGACCACGTCTCATTGTTACAGGCTTGACTGTCAGTAACTAAAGATGTCACACATGCAGAGTGTGCCCTGTGATGAGCAACCGTGTCAAAGAAGGTTCTCTGTTAAAACACTGATACTTTAAGAGTGAGATTTTCAAAAGCACTCAGCATTCACATAACTGTTCAATGGCAATGCTCCCCAGTTAGGCCAATATTGAACACTTTTGAAAATCCCATCCTACATGTTTACACAGTCTTTTAATCATTTCTGTCCAGGCTGGCAGGCCCTGGGTGCCAGAGAAAGAAGAAAAGGATTTAACAAAGCAGAAATAAAAATAAGGAAAAAAAAAATCTAAGGAACAACAACCCCTTTAATAAAAGGTTGTTGCTTTTAAAAGGTACAATAATTCACGTTTTTAACCCCAAAAAGCTAATAGTCAAAAAAAATATATCTACAAATAAAGCAGTACTCCCACAGTATCAAATAGTCCATTTTGGACACATATTTAAAGTCAAAGGTTTAATAACTAAATGAAAAAATACTGAATATCATTAGAAATTAAGTTCTGTAACATCAGGGAGAGCTGATTAAATGGTCAGTTTGTTCTACAATTCGGTCAGTGGCATTTTGGCATTACAGTATAAATGAGTGAGGATTAAGTCATTTCTCAGCTTTCCTTGGCAGAGCCTTTTATTATTTACAATATTTACTTCAGGGAAGTCTTGGCGTATGTCATATTTATCTTGCTGAAAAATGGGCCCGTAAATGCATATCACCTCTTGAACAAAGCAAAGCATTGTGATACTAATTTGGTTTATGAAGTATGTAATTCAGCCTCTTTGCACAGGGGCAACATTTGTCTCCTGCTTTATTAAACAACTATAAAACCATTTTTTTTACTTGGTACTGAAACAGGCCAGGCCACTGTCACACACACATTGGCCTTCTCAAGGGCTGCCTGCACACAGGAATTGTCATCTTTCAGCATGCACCCACCACCACCAGTGTGAATACAAACGGGACTGCAAGACCAGAAGGGATGTACAGATCAAGCACCTTCAGCAGTTGAGGATAACAGTGCGGCAAGTCCTGAGTGACAACGCAAAGAGAGAAACTCTCTGCTAACCCCTTTTCTTTATTCCCACAACACTCAGCTTTTCCCACCTAAAGGTTAGCACACAGGGTGAGCACAGAGCCTGCTCATTTCAGAGAGATGATCTGGGGATAACAGCAAGTAAAGCATGCCACACACTCCCAGAGCACGAACACATAGCAAAAACCAGGAGCACTACTGACTGCACTTTCTGGCAAAAATTCCCTCTCTCACCAGCAGAAATGCACAGTATTAATACCCACGGAATCCAGACTTGCCCACATCATTGTGGACACTGGTGTTTTCAACTGTCACATCTCTACTGACCACTTCCACCCGCCAAGAGCTCTTCCATGCTTCATTTCAGACTGACTCCTAAGTGAGATGTTCACTACCCCACCTACAATGTATGTCTTAAGAGCATCTACACCTGCCTGGTGTTTACCACCACCCACACTATGAAATACATAAAGCGCTGTAAAAGAGCAGGAAAAAACAGAGATGGAGAAGAGGAAACAGAAAAAGCCAACCTCCAGTTGTCTACCTCTTTTTCCAAAGCAGACATACACAAACGGTTTAGGAATAATTTGATATTACAGAGCAACCAAGTATGGGGGAGGGAGGAACGATGTGTGCGGCTTACAAATGCAGAGAATAAATACACATTTTTAGTGAATTGAGAGTGTTTAAAATAATTTCACAGACAAGATTCACTTATCACCACAGGCGGCCTGTGTAATAGATGTTTTCGTTGAAGATGCAAAAATTCGGAGTAGCAGGAATTGTTGATTACAAACAAGAGTGTTTGCACTTAAAATCCTAAAAAAACTGATTTTTGTAAGTAAATAATATTAGACTAATCTATTCTCCAGTGGTTATTAAGTGTGTACTCAGAAAATGGCATTGTCATAATGTTAATTAATTTGAGCAAATGGCATAAGGGGGAAAAGAACTGCTTTCCTGGAAGTTTCTCATTTCATCTTCAGAAATACTTTGGACTAAGAGTTGATCATAATAATAAATACCTAGGCTTTAACTATTGTTTTCCATGAAAAAGATTATGCAAATACTTCCTTTACATGTGGAACTACTATGATTGATATTCTAAGTACGAGATCAACCAGGAAGAGACCAAAAATCAAAAGTGAAGGCAAGAGCTCTGCATCCCCTGGTTATCCAAACTGCATCCAATGCACTGTCATGTACCAGCTTAGGAATCACCATCTGGTTTTGTTCTGAGATGCTGTCGGGGCATACAGCATTCCACACACAAGATTACAGGGTCAAGATCCAAACTACCAACAACCTAGCTCAGGGCCTGCTCCTGATGAGGCAGTCACCTCCCACTAAAAAGAAAGAGAAGTGGCAAGAAATTATGGGAAGAGAGGCATTAAAATAAAGCTAAGTGCTTTAGTTATAGAACAAAGATATTGCTTTGATTCCCTTTTATCCACAGCATCTACTTTGTGTAGCTGCCTGAGAGAGGAAGTTTCAGGTCCCAGGCCAGCAAAGCAAGCACACAAGAATTACAAAGTGCTACCTACCATTCTTCCCTCCTGTACTTTAGCTTGAACAGTACTTTTTCCTTGCTTGATATGTTCCAAAATTAGGATGTCACATGTCCTTAGCCACACTTGAAGATGATAGAATAGCACCTCTCCTTATCCACAAGCCTGAAGACATTACAGTAACAATTAACTAAAGCTTTTATCTATCAGTCTATTTTTCTCATCTTTGTGCTCCATCTTATTTCCCCATTTTCCTTTTGTAAAACAAGCGTTGTCCTTCAAGCTACCATGTTCTTACCATCATGCTGCCTCATAAGGTTCCTACACTGCCTCCTGCCAAAGAATTTCTCTTTCTCTTTAACAGAGATTTTTTTAGAGGTGCTAGCTACCTGAGACTTGTTGCATCCAGCACGAAAAAGCACAGGCTGGCTGATGGTCATCTAAACAGCACAGATAACTGATACTGCAGGACGTTATCCCTGGAGCATTGTCTGGGAAGATGTGGCACTGCTGGGGAGAGCCTGAAAGATTGACTTGGGCACCCAGTCACTTGCAGAAAATTACAGAGGACAAAGGCACATCTAAAGAAGTGGCATTATAATGCAATGATGTGTTTGCATATAGGAGAGAAAAAGCAGTTTTGTCCTACAAATTCTTAACTGCCATTTGTCTGAAAAACTCGCGTAACTCAGCCGCTAATTCTAAGTACTACAGTTTTTCTTAGCAGAGGACAAAAGCCAGATAGCTTCCATGACACCCTCGGCATCAAATACAGCGGCTTCTGTTAAAGAACATGGTTTTTTATCAGTGTTCCATACCTACGGAATATGCTATGAAATAATGCCACTAATGCTATGAAAAGATGGTTATTTTTAGTGTTATTACAACTACAAGAGGAACCAGCAATTTCCATTTAACTAGAAGAATATACAACCATAAAGCCACTGTCTGGAAAAAAAAATTAAATTTAAAAGTGCATTGGTGGTTTTTATGTCTCGCTTGGTCCCCATGGTCTTCTGTAGATCCTGTAAGTAAACATCTAATGTAGCAAAACCTGCTACACACTGCTCAGATGACACTAAGGACAGGTACATATTGCATCCATCTTTCAAAGACAAGAAGTAGTATAAATACACATAGTGGGAAATAAGAAAATAGTGATCTATTACCAATCCATGGTTCAAATCCTGAAACTGCTGCACAAAGCGAAGATCCAATCTATGATAGCTTTGCATCTACAGACACTTTATGGAATTAGCTTCTACCATATTCACTAACGCAGTGGATGCAGATTTTCCCTTTGGATTCTTCTATAAAAACCATAACATCCAGCTATTTCATGCACTTATTTTCAGCTACCAGTAATCAACTGCTTGCTACCAGATCATAGCAATTAAACACAGTGGCCATTATACACGCATGAATATCCTATACCATGTTCTCAGTATTCTGAACACTAAAATAATAATAAAGGGGCACAGTCAAGCTGATTTCATAAACTTTGTAACAGATTGGCATTAAGACTAGGAATTTTTCAGCAGACAAACAGGCATATAATCCTTCCAGAAGAAAAACTTCGTAAGAATGGTGCTATCCAATGCCAACCAAATCTACACGCTCTCTTCCATGCATCAATGCCACTTTGTTCAGACTGGCTGGCTTTTTCTGCAGTGACCCCACCTTGCCTTCTGTATTATTTAAAAAGATTTATGGCTGGGTGTCTCGTGTGGTGAAACATGAGCTCTGACCCCCAGGCTTGGAAGCTGTCAGGCAGAAACATTAATATTATGCCACATTAGGAAAGAAAACTCATCAGTAGCAGCAAACCAAATGACAAAGTGAAACATGATGCTTCTTGTCATACATGACACTCAACAGTTAAACATACCCAAAGAGTTGTGCCCTCTAATGTGTCACTTGCTATGTTCCACTAATGCAACAACCAGTGGTCCAAATCTTAGCTGTTGTGCCTCAGTCAGGGGTGCTACCGCTCACGGTGATAGAGAAGAACATACAGTCACTGCAAACAATAGTCAAATCTCAACCTGTCAAGCAAAAAAAACAAATACACACAATTCTTGTCAAAAAGAACTTAACATCTAGGTAGT
>Ga0181612_183484_pt1 | contig 31730 bp, 14 predicted proteins | sample HoacroProtozoa21_FD_119630 | JGI IMG/M metagenome (GOLD analysis project Ga0181612, IMG submission 119630) | Hoatzin crop microbial communities from Cojedes, Venezuel. Combined Assembly of Gp0051906, Gp0051904, Gp0051908 | reverse complement strand
TCGGGGGTGACTCTGCAGCTCCCTCTCTGGGCGGGAATGGCGGCCGGAGGCGTTCTGCCCGCCGTGAGGCCGCTTGTCCTAGCACTGCTGTGGCCGTGCCCTTACAACTGCGCAACGGGCTGCGTTCTCAGCTAATCCATGTAAAAACACTTCCAGATAAAAAAGGTGGGGATCACGAAGAGGGAGCGTTTCTAAACTGCCTTTTCTCCCACATGCAGTCCATTGCATGGCTCCACAAGCAGACCACAGTCTGCGGGCAGTCGGCACCTACCCGTGCGCGAGGGCTGGCCCGGAAGGCTCTTCCCGATCTGCGCTGGGTGCCTTGCCCAGAGCGTGCCGATTTCCCAGGAGTGAGGAACCAAACAAGTGCGGTTTTCACCAAGCTCACAATTCATTCCTGAAGGTGGGGAACGGCAACAGGAGAACAAAACACAGGGACATGCTACTAGGATAAATGGAAGCAAATTGTTTGCCTGAAGGAGCACTGGAAAGGTGTTTCCACAGTTTGCCAGAAGCTGCTCAAGGCTGTCTGGTAGCAAACAGTTGGAAAGAGTGACCAAGAGTGGCAGAACTGGCATGAGAGCACAGAGGAACGTGTAATGGTACCATGAATGGGCAGAAATGGCACATGGACACTGGAAACAAGGTTCCAAGGACACTAGCTAGGCATTATCTTGACAAGATCCTTGATCTTCTCACCTGATTATTCCTTCAGTGGCACCAGTATTCCTTTACTTACGACACAGGAGTTACCTCGAAGTTTACATTATTCCAGGTTAGTTTTCTCTGACACACTTTAAATATTCAAAAGATAAAATCATACTGAAGTCGATTTTCTGTGTTCACCAAATCACGGTCTCTTGTGGGTGACTGTTATCCACAAAATCTGGAGCCACATACTGTTTTTCATACATCTTCCATGATGTATTGAGTCCTTTTGCATAGTTTACCGAGGTGTCCATATATGACAGAGGAAAGGAACAATAAAGGTAGTAGTTTGGTGAAGCTTTGGGAGAAGTCCAGATACCTGTTAGTTACCTTCTGCCCCTGACACAAATAGGAGAGCTGTTCCTGTAACAGAGTAGTCATTCAGGTCTTTGATTTTTCATTTGCTCCTCTAAGAGTAGCTAATTGCTGATTCTCTTAAAAGAACTCGGAGTGTCTCACATGTTCTCCTGCTTCAAATGAGTCTCTTCATGGTGAATAAACTGTCAATTGCTTCTGTATTGTTGTTAGATGTGTGCTGTGATGATGATTTAGAACCCATGGTTATTTATGAGCCTGTGAACCTTTTCAGTGCTAGCTAAATCCTGCTTTTTAATGACTGTTCTCAGACATGCATTGCCCACACGTGTGATATTTATACAAATGGAAAATGGTGATCACAAAACTACTAATTAATATATAAAACACACAAGCTACCCGTTGTCTAATTACATTTCTCTCCCAGAAAATTGTGCCTTTCAAGCAAAAAAGCGCCAAATTCTCATTTACACCAGAAGTAATTGTACCTGGAGTAAATCTAAAAACCTCGTTGAACATACCACTAATTTATGCTAGGGTACCAGAACTGAGTTTAGAGCAGTAATTCGTAGGCAACGGTAAAAAATCTGACTATTAAATCTTTGTTAAATTTACCTGGTCATTGGAATGAAATCTTTATGTTATTTCTTGTGGTTGCAGATGTACATTTCACTTTAGCTATTAAAATAATTCATTATATTAATGCAGAATATCATACTTGCCTTAATATAAAAAAAACCCCAGAACAAACCAGCTTTTGTTCCAAAACACTGTGTACCACACCCAAATTCCTACTGAAGTAGAATAGATTTCAACATTACTTTGCATGTAATTATATGTTTACATTTTATGATAGGTGTTTGACACTTTTTTGACAATTTGCGTCCTAGACTAGAGTTGCAATGCTGCAACACACAGAATGAAGGCAAATGGCTGCGACAGGAGAATGATCCCTGAGTATTATTTGCAGGTGGTGCTCTAATTCTCAAAACAGGCAGAAAATTATTCTTGCCTATTGTCAAGTAGGAATACAGGAATTCTGGAGTTGAAAGACAAGCCATTTAGCAGGGAAATGGCTGTATCTGAGAAAAAGTGAATGACAAAGACCGGTCAGTGTTAGAACAGTTCCTTACAGTCATGCCTGACAAAGAGAATTAAAAGTGGAAGTTCAGGTGACAAAATCTAGTTCTGTAACAAGTAGAGGGAGAAAGCGGAGCGAGTGTATGGAGAATTTAGAAAAGCAAGGTGGCAACTTTGTGTTGAGACCTGGTAGGACTGAAGCTGCTTAGTTTTTTTGTTCACAAAGGTGCGACGTTCTTTCGTCTGAGACACAAACCCACACTTAATTCTGAGACCACAGTATCTTTGCTAGTATCTTTGCCTGTCAATTTGCTATTGTTTAGAGTTCCAAAGCTCAGAAAATGCTTTTACTCACCCATCGTTCATGATGAGTCGAGGGAAACATATTAGGAACATGCTTTTCTTCCTTTTCCACAGATGCTAGATATCACCCACACTTGTGTTGGTGGCTTTGTTATTTTACCATCTGGATGATTTACATTATTAAAGGTTACATGTATTTTGAAATCTTCCCATAGTCTGGGTGTTTGACTTCAATATTTGTGCAGTAGATCTTTTGGAGATCTGCAGCTAGAAAATTATGCTAATTTTTTAGTACACAGAAAAATGTAGCTCTTGACATTCTGGCTGATTTACCAGACCTTTGCAAACATCCACGTATTTGCGCTACCTGTATATATAATATTTGAATAGCTCTTTGTTTTCAAAGGGATTGGTCATGGGCAAATAACTAGCACCTTGCATCTCAGCTTAAAAATGTGGGTTAATAGGCAAAGCCATAGAAGCCCATTTGCAGCCACTCAGAGTAAAGCACAGAAGAAATGCAATAACTGACTTCCCAGTGAGCACTCTTGTCCAAATACGTTTGGAACTTCTCTGCTTCCCACTGCTGTTGCTCAGCAGGCTGCTAACGCAGCTGGTAATGCACACAGTGCTGCCCAAAAGCAACAGGATGCCGCTGCACCAGGACCACGCTCGCCTCTGGGTTCTTCTGATGCTTGGAGCACTAAGCTGTACGAGTAGTTGCATCTGAGAGCGAGCAAGTGGAAAGTGCCTCCTTTGCTCTGAAGGAAGCTCCTGCTCTGCTGCCAAGCAACAGTGTTGAAAGGGAAAAGATGTGTCAGGGAAGGGATCTATTTCAGAGGAGGGCGACTGAAGTATGAATGTCAACAGGCAGCTTGGGTATTCACTAACCGCACCTCCTTTGAACCATGACTTTGGAAGCAGCACTGGCCCATGTGCGCACTGCAGACAGTGCTATTCTTCACCTTCTCAGCCAGCCTCAGTTTGATTTTCTTTTACCGTGTCCGTGAGCAGGATCATGATCCTACTACTTCCTCCCATTACCTTTAGGTTGTTGTCAGAGGAACTGTGCAGGACCAGGGGTTTCTGTTGTCAGATCTTGTTACTCCACATTTGCACCCAATATGATGCGCTTGATCAAATCTGCAGGGGATTCCACGCTAGTCCCAGTGTCTCCTTCTCTTCAGTTTCTCAGAAGAATCAATTTCTGAACCTTATACCACTCCCTGAGCCACAAAGCTGAGCTGACAGTATGAGCTGGCATAGCCAGCTTGCCAGGAACACAGCCCTGACTCAGTTGCCTACTTCTGCATGAAGTCGTGTTTCTGACAAAGACAGGGATGCGAACAGCTCTCCTGTGGCAGACAGCAGGGAGTCTGAGGTGCCTCTGTCCGCCTTGTTGTGTGCTTTATGTGTGGCTTTGTTATCTTAGCGTTTCCGTCTCATTCGTTTTTGCATACGCAGTATCCACTGATGTGCTGAAGGGTTGTTTTTTTCTATGCGTGAAAAACAGTGCAGTGGAATATGAACCCAGGCATACACCTTTGCTCTTGAAAGTGATTTTGGAAGCAATTTCAGATGCTTCTGTTAGACCACACAAGTAGTCTCAGATAATACTGCATGCCTTGCCTTTGAAAGCCCATTAAGGTTCCTTAAAATTGGGCACCCAGCAGGCAGGGCTCTCAGAACGCCCTGTCACTGTGGAAATCTGGGCCTTCATGTTTGAGGTTATTAATGGACCTTTCTAGCTTAAGTCTCACTCTTCTGAGAGGCTTTTTTTTCAGTCACTGAAAAAGTACAGACATTTCCCTGGGGCTTCATGAAGGCTCTGATTTATGTGTTGTTTTCAGTGCTTGCCTCCAAGGGGCATTCTTATTTTGCCGTCGTGTCTTATTTTTGGTTTTGTATGGCAATCCAAATTTATCTGCTCTTTATCTCAATAAAATTCCTTTCTTTGCTTTAAGGGTAAGTGTTAGCCGGACAGCAAGAGTTTTATAACTTAAAACATCTGAGCAAGAATTCTGTTGTAAGCAGCCTTTGAGAGCTCCCGTGCTCTCCCGTTCGAAGCAAGTTGTGGAGGGTGGCACCTTCCACTGGAGAGATGGCTGAGGAGGCGGCTGCTGCCGACGCCTGCTCTGGCTGCAGCCGGCAAAGGGGTCTCCACATTCTCATGCAGCCTTTCCTCACTGGGAACATGTCGGGAGCAGCGCAGGTGCCTCATGCCTTCTTGGGCGATGCCCGACGGGGGCCTGGGGCTCGGCGCGGAGCTGTGGTGGGCTTTACCATGCCATGGCTCCTGGGGCTGCCGGCGGAAAGGATTCCTGGTCCCCCCTGCAGCACTGGCAGCAGCTCCTGGCCTGGAAGTGTTTGTTGCAAAAACAGCCTTGACAGTGTCCGCTGTAAAAGCTTTTTTGGTCATGCTACAGAGCCAGGAGGCAGGTGTTTCTTTAGAGCAGTGGTCTCCAAACATCTTTGATCACACACCTTTATCAGTAAAAACTTTTGAGCATGCACCCCCAATATCTCTATATTTATTTAGAAAATACATAAATGTTCTACTGTACAAATATATTATGCACATTATAAAACTTACACAAAAATTTTAAAAAAGGATGAGATAAAGGTGAAATAAACATTTTAAAAATTTTATTTTATTTTATTTCATTTTATTTTATTGTATTGTATTGTATTTTTTAATGATACAAAAAATATTTTATTCCTGCACCCCAATGGATGCTCACACCCCACTTTGGAGACCACTGCTTTAGAACATTCATGGCTTTTGTCTTCTGTAACTTCTCTCATGAATCTTATTATCTGTCTTGGTAGCTGGCAAGGATCTATTCATAGGCACAGTTTTCAACGAGAATGTCACTTTGCATGGTTGTATTTCTAAATGTATGAGTCAACATTTTTAGTCTGCTCTGCAGCCCAGTATCTGGATAGCTAATCTGATCACAGCTGAGTAGATTTGTTTCAGGGAATGGTTTATTTGTGAAAATAATTTTTTTCTGGGAGGAAGGGGAAGGAAAAGGTAACATTATTTGCTAAATTCAACTGAATGTCCAGGTAGTTTGATCGCTCCCTCTCCTTCCCCTTTCTCCCAGAAATAGGAAAAAACCCCACAAGTAACTTGAAAAAAAGTTTAATTTTAAAACTGCCCAAGAGTAAATGAGGGGAGGGGAAAAGAAGTTTTAAAAAAATTCTAACAAAAGGAAATATTTAACCCTTATTCAAGAACAATCTCTTGGTGAACTACGAATGTGTGCAATGTGTTAGCTTTTGTTTTTTGCTGGGGAGGGGAGAACACTGAGATGGCTTATGGGATTTTTTGTTTCTTTTTCCTATGAAAACTGCTAAAGCTTTTGCCTAAAACCGCTTAGCTTGAATTTGAAATGCTCTGAAATGTTCTCTGTGTTCTTCGTGGGTGGGCAGTGTCCCTGGAGGTCACCAGCCCCAGAGAGGTTCCACCCAGCCTGCTTCCCAAAGGTTCTCAGCTCTAGCAACAGGTTTACTTGTCACTTGTTCTCTGCCCTTGCCGTGCCTTATACCAGTCCACGGACACGGTGTCGCGGGCGTAGTCAGGATCTCACCGCAGCATCGTGTCAGGAGACGGCACAGAAGCAATGCCCCAGCAGCAGCGCCCTTGTCTGCACCGGCAGGCTTCCTGCAGAACACTTCTGCAAAACCCGCCTGTCCCGGCACCACTGCCTCCCTCTGCCTCCCCTCCTCCTGCCGCTGGCTCCTGCTGCCCCCGGGCCCGGCTGCCAGCAGCCTTTGGGTTTGGACCCCCTTGCTGCCTCCTCGTGCCCCGCGAGGGGCTGATGCCCTCGTGCCAGCACTGCCTCTGGAGGGCTGAGGGTGGTGGCTGCCGGGGTGGGACAGCCTGGCCTCCGCTTCGCCTACCGGTGCCCCTGGCTGTGGCCCCGCAGCAGCAGCAGGGTCGGGGGGTGGGTGGGTGTTTTGGGGACAGCGGTGGTTCTCAGCCTGAGAGGGTCCCTGCTGTGGCCCCTGACTCACAGAGGGGCTCTGCAGAGCAGTGCTGAATGTCATCTGTCTCAGATCTCCACTTTTTTATTAATCACAATAGTGATGTTACTACCTGACGAATCTCTTGTGAAGCACGGAAACAGGTTGTCTTGGGGGTTGGTAGTACGCATTGCCAGTAAAGGTTAATGTTGTCTGTGTGCTTTTGGCCACGCACACAGGCACTGATGTACTGGTGTTGTCTTTGCAACAGGGACGCGGTGTGTGTGTGTGCTGCAAAGCGTTGCTGCCGTTTCCCCAGATCCCAGGCGTAGCTACAAGGAGACAGTCGTGGTCTGTGGTTAAATCGAGAACTCTGCTACTGCCTCCCTGGCCTGTGGCGGGTTCACTGCTGGCACAGATGAATGTAACATCTGTAGAAAACAGCCTGGCCTAGGTGAAACTGTTCCTGGAGGGGTCTGGGAGCTCCTAAAGCCAGCTCCCTCAGCCTCAACTCAGGTGAGATGAGCATGGAATGGCAGGGGTGAAGATGAGGAGGGAGAGCAGGAGCACCTTAAAAACCGCTGTCTGCTTTCAGATTGAGGTGTGACTGTTCTGAGAGCCACAGCTGAAAAGTGCTGGGAAGCTTAGAGGCTGATGGTAATTCCTCTATGGAAAAAGGGTCATGTTGCTTCTGTGTCTTCCCAATGCATTTTAATTCCTAAACAGTTCTGATTCTTTTTCCCCCCAAGTCTGTCTGCAGCTTGTAATTTCTTGTCACTGCAGTGTCTTGAACTATTTATGACTTTTCCACGATCTCTTCTGTAACTGTATTGCCTGGGAAGAGCAGCAGGGCTGCATTGGCAACCAAGCTGGCTGGTAATGATATTCGTTAACTATTTGCTACTTGCAACCTTAACCTGCACTGAAGAACTGAGGCTAAAACAGTGGCTAGAAAAACAAAAAATATATTATATACGTGATGGCACTTGAAGGCCTCAATCACAGCACCATGTAAGACGATCTGGCCCCCCCGTCACGGAGTTCAGTGGAGATGCACTTGGCCTCTGGCTGTGGAGTCTGATGCTTGGTGCTTGTGCCTTGGCTTTTAAGAGCCTTTGGAAAGCGCTTGATGTTACATGAGTGGAGCCCATCATGTGTGGGGAACATATTGGTGAGGCATACCGTCCAGAGCAACGCTGGTGCTGCTAGATGAAGAGACATTTCTCTGCATATAAAGGGCTCTGCTCATTTTGCTAACAGCAACGGTATGTAAATGTAATGACCAAGTGATATTTTGAGACAGTAGCTCCTCCAATTACAGCCTGACTGCATTCATCAGGAGCTGCTCTGCATTTTAACTGAGAAAGCGACAGTCACTTAAACCAGGAAATATTATTGTACTTGACCTTCAATATTAATCTGGCACACAGAGCTATGGCAATGTTAGCTAAGTGCTGGACGGACTCAGAGAGAGCAATACTTCTAATGCAGAGCATCCATATCCTCGCCGTCATATTAGAATCATTGAATAAAAATAGCAGAATTTGAGAATATAAAATAAACGAACTGGATAAAGGCGTCTGCCAAATCACATTAGGGGACATAGCTGAGAAGGATACAATGCCTAGATTATTTTGCTAATCGTTACATGACTGCTCCAAATAAATTTTTTCCTTCAAAGTAGAAACCTGGGGGTCGGAGAAGAAAACTGTAGCGTCTCCAGTTAATTTTCCAGGTGCATCTGGGTTGTTTCTGATGTCGTGCTTCACCAGGTCTTCTCAAAACACCCCGCAGTGGCGGCGGAGAGCACAGTGCTCCAGCACGTGGCTCTGCTCTCACCCCCGGCTGGTGTCAGTTGCCTGGGATGATGTTTTCAGTGGAGACTGGAATCCAGGTCTGCCAGGACAAGGTGTCGCTGCTGCCGACCCCAGCACTTGCGGGCACGTTGTGGCCACTGGCAGGGCCTCCCGGCTCAGCGGTAGTCCCTGCGCCGGGGTGGGAATCGGTAGAGCCCCGCAGGGCAGTGCCGGGCCAAGGGGCAAAGGGCCGGCGAGGGCTCTGCACAGCGGCGTTCGCCCAGCAGCAAGTGTGAGGCCTGCGCTCGGTGTCCAGCAGCTTGCGGGGCAGGGCTGTCCAGTGGGGACCCAGCTGCCCTGTCCTGTCGGCAGCTCTCACTATCACCGAGCCGCACTGTGAGGCGACTCTCTGCCATGGCCTCTGACCAACTGTTTGGCCCCAGGGAGGAAAGCTGTCTTTCTTCCAGCTATGAAAGAAAGAACATTCAAGCCAGTTTTTGTACAGTCCCTGTTGAGGGGAAAATGCAATTTTTTTCTAAGGGAGGAAGAGCCCAGGGAGGAGACAAGGAGTGCTCCTGCTTTCATGCTCCTATACCTGCCTCTGGCTACAGACCCCAGGCTGCACGCAGAGCCCAGGGATGTAGGTCGGGTACGCTTGTGCCTGCTGTGTTTGCCATGTTCTGTTCTTATTTATCTTCTCAGTCCATTACCTGCCCTTTGTCCTTTCGGGAGCCTCGATAGATAACCTTTTAGTAATAATCTGAAATTCAAATATAAAGAATTGACTCCTGAACTCTCCTAATATTTGAGAAAGGTTTTAAAATAAAATAGGTTTTTCTGTGTCCCATTATGGGCCTGGCAGCTGCGTGTGTATGCTAGGTGTACTGAGAAAGGTAATATTAACAGAACAAAAAGGTCAGAGTTATATAAAAAAACATTTAAAACTAAATAGGCCTGCCGTACTGAATTCCCCAAAGATACACAGAGGTTAAGAACTGAGAAGTTCTGGGCCTTTGTCAGGTCAAGTTATGCATCTGTAAATGCCCTCCAGAAATAGAAAAAACCCAACGAGTCTAGAAGTACAGTGATTGTGAGCAGCCAGATGCAGCTGCTGCTGCGCCTCACTCTGTAAGATGGCTGGCTGGCCGAGCCAGGGCTGAACACCTCCCAGAGTCAGTCAAGAGGAGCCTCGCAAATACTGGGGGTACCACGGGGGCAGGTACGGGGGGCACCATGCAGGGGGGGGCATGCAGACATGCGTCAGGGGAGGCAGAGATACATGGGTGGCATTAAAGGGGCTGTGCACTGGAGAACACATATATGCATTCATTTAAGTCAGACACATTTCCAGCTGAGTCTGGAGGTACAGCAAGGTGCATAGCCCCCGTGTGTACTGTTATCTGGGAAGGGGTGAAGGACTGGGGCTGCAGGCATGCTAGGCTGGAGCAGTGGCTGCCACGCTGAGAACCTGTACTGTATGGGAGAGGCACGGGGCCTGGCATTGCACCACAAGCGTGGCTGTGGGGTGGAGAGAGGACAGACAGCCCCGAGCGCAGGGACAGGCACCTCCAGGCCCTTGGGTCCAGGCCGTCGGGGGTGCAGAGGACGTCACAGTGGGATACCGTCTTGTGGATCTCAGCTTGCAAGAAAAAGCTGCAACTTGGATAAGAAGGAATCTAAAGCCAGCCTGCTCAGATCAGACCAAAGATTTGTCTAGCTCGAGCCCCATCTCTGACAAAGCCAAAAGCACTGGATGCCTGGAAGAGGCTGTAAGAACGGGGATTTCCCAAGCCAGAGAAGCTGGTTTTGTCTCTGAAGAGCCCTGAGTGGGTCTTTCTTCCATGAATTTGTCTAATTACTTTCAGATTCACGTAGTCTTTTAGGAGCTGAGACACCCTGTTGCAAAGAGTTCCCCATTTTAACTACATGTTTGATGAAGCAGCTCTTCTGAACGCTCCATCTCATTTGGACACCCTCATTGCTCAAGCAGGGAGGAGTCACTCCCTGTTCATCACCATCATGGCTTTAGTAACCTCTGGCATATCTGCTTGGACCACCCCTTAGTCAGGCTGGTGAGCCATACCCCATTTCAACAGCTCCCATGCAGAATTCCTTCCACTATCTGTCCTTCCATGTGCCTATCCCAGGTCTGCTCTGTCTTTTGAGGTGCTGGTGGGGAATTCCAGCTACACAAGGTATTTCCTATGTAGGTGTTCATGGATTTATTTAGTGGGATAACTATGTTTTCTGTTTGGTTTTATATTCCTGACTTACTAATCTATTTCTTTTTTAATCGCTACTACGTGCCAAGCTGACAGCTTCATAGCATGAGCAATTGCCACTCTAAATCTTCTTTCCTAGCTAGCAATGACTGCTTTGGGTCTGTCGTTTGATGTGCGAACTCAGTCCCTTTTGTTGACTTCTGAGTCATGTCGCATTGACTCTCCTGCTGTTTTTTCACTTTTTCAGTGCTGTGATGTCCTTTGGCAGTGCTTTGCAATGATTTTTCATTTTTACTACACTGCATAGCTTAGTGTTATTGGCACCCTTGTGACTTGTGACTCCCTTTTCCAGGCTGTTTATGAACAGCACACCCCTCAGCCCAGACACCTCTGGGGATTAATTTGAGACTACTCTCCACCAAATAAAAGTATAATCATTTCAAGATGTAGGTGTGCACAACCCTTGTCACTGGAGTGCTTTGCTCTCTTCTTCTGGTATTCTTATGACTGAGTCAAGTCTTATTTCAGCTGAATGGTGACACAGTGCCAACCCCCCAGCCAAACCCCGTTTGAGATCCAGTATCTAAACTACACTTTGTGGCACTGTATGTGTGAGGCTGGAAAGCAAGTTTCCACCTGCACGGAAGGCAAAGACCTCTGACCTTTGACTAGGTGGATTAAATCAGTAGACTAGTTACTCCCCGTGCAGTAACTGCTGCCAGACCTGATCCCTCTCAAGGTTGCTTTATTCCAGGTTCTTGCAATGTGAACAAACAGAAACTCTACAGGGCAGACAGGAGGTAATTTCATTTCTTGCCAAGGTACTATATCAAAATAAGAGCTGGAGGAATCCTTCCAAAATGTTTGTATTTCCTACAAATACATTTGTTACCCTTGCTGAAACCTTGGTATTCGTCATTTTTTGTGGCAGTGACTTCTGCTGTTTAACTGTATGATAGAGTTAAAAAATATGTGGTTTATTAGCTTTGAATGTTCTGCTCCTTGTGGGGCATGGTTGCCCTCACCACACCGTGACGAGTCCTCTGCAGTGGCCACACGCAGCCGCCTTGCCAAGCCCCTTGGCTCTGTGGGGCTGGATGCCCAGCAGACGGGCTCAGCAGGGGGGCTGCGCCACGCTTGCCCCTCCAGGGCCCCATGCCTGCCGCGCTGGCTTGCTTTTGGCCCAGCAGAGACTTTGCTTCCTGCAGGGCTGATGGGAGGCGATGGGGCAGCCCCGGCTGACCCGGCGTCCCACTTCCCCTTGCTCATTGTTCCTTCCCGCAGGCCTCACCGCCGTTCTCAAGGGCAAATTGTTGCTGGCAAATTGGACGTTTTGGAAAGTGCCGCAGTATGGCCCTGTGCACAATGTGAAGGGCCAGCTCCCTGTTCCTCCCTGGGCTATTGTCAGCCCCCTTGCTGTCATTTTCTGCTGCTTTCCCACTGATAAGTGAGCGTGTGTCCCCATGAAGAGACATTCAGAGCTTTCCCGAGTGCTTTGTGGTTTTTCCCACACGTACCGCAGCCTCGACGGCTGGTTTCCCTGCTGTCTCCCAAGGACCTCGCATCCCTGAAGACAACCCAAGGGGGTGGCATGGTGGCCAGGCCCACTTCTCAGAGCGAGCTGTGCACAGCCCATCGTGGCGCCTGTGCCATTAGACACGCTGGTGCCCAGGCCTCGGGCAGCGAATTGGAGCAGGGGCAGCGGGAGCGGCCGTGCTGTGGCGGAGTGCAGCACCCGTCGGCGCATTGCAGCATTCCCAAAGGGGTGGCTGCCAGCTGCACAGGCAGCGTCGCTGCAGCTGTACGCTGGGGCTGAGGTCTCGGTGAGCTCCCTGCCCTGCTGAAGGGCAAAGGGGCTTCACTGGGAAGGCACACAGCGACAGGAGAGACAGATGTACATATGCATACATACTTGCCAGGCACTGCCTCCATGAGGTCAGAAATCCCTGCCCTCGTACAAGGTGAACAGAGTGAAGCAGCCACATGTTAACCCCAGACCTGGCACCGGCACTTTGTTCCGGCTGCCTAAATGCTCCCTGCGGCCTTAATTAGTATTTCTGTTCTAATCCGCTTGCTGGAGTTGACGTGCAATGTTAAGCACCGCTGTGTTCAACCAAAACAGTGGCTGCAAGCGGTGGAGGCTAAATGATCCTTTTCCTACCTCACAGAGAGGTTTTATGAGGTTGAGTCCATTATTGCTAAATCCTCAGAGGAAAGAAGGTGTAGAAAAGAGAAGTATTAATGTCACCATCGTAATTGACTGTCAGTGTCACAACATAAATAAAACATAATTAAAAGCAAACAATTAAAATGTCAGATCTCACGTAAAATTGTGTTTAAATATTTTCTTTGTAGTTTACAAGAGGAAATAATTCCCCCAGGCACACAAACTGGGATTTTGGCCTTTTCACTGGTGTCTCACATTGCTTTGCAACATGCTGTTCACCTCCTGGTCTTCAGGAGATCCTCCTCCTGCTAAGGAGACCCGACAGATGTGTAGCTCCATGTATACTGTGCAGATTGGAGGGTGTCCCATCTTCCAAGGGTGTCTGAGGTGCTTATGGTAGCAAGGGAGGCTCAGTGCCCTGGGCACACATGGAATTGGGAGGCCACTGTGTCGGTGTGGGCCTCCCTGCATCCCCAGCCCTGCTTGCTTGCTGCGTAGGCTTGCCTGGTGTCCGCACCAGAGCCTGGCTGCCGCTGGGGCTGGCAGTCTGGGTTTGCCTGTTGCCGAGGTCCAGGTGCAGCGAGCTGCCATTGCTGGGGGTCCTGCTGCACGCCGTGGAGGAGATTTGCCTCTGTACCACTCCTGTCCTTCCTCCCGTTCCCAAGTTTTGGGAGCCTCTCCAGAAGATTCATAATTTAGGGCTTGCTTCCTGCTCCTCAGGGGAACACCCTGAGCTCATGGCACACTTACGTGGAGCTGAAGCTGCTTTAATTTGAGCAGCAGCTGCGAATCTCACTGCTCAGGCTGTGCCCCAGCAGAAGCCTTGGAAGCCCATCTGTGCTTTTTAGGTTATAGCTACTCCCTTTTCAGCCTGCACAACCAAGCATCTGGGATGGAACCAGAGGAGAGGTCACTCACTCATTTCCTTTCTTTTTGTCCCCTTACCGCGGCTTTTCAGCAGCTCTCCCTGCATCCCCAGCATGTTGCAGCTGTGCCACGCTGCTTATTGCTGGTTCTTTGGTATGCAAATGCACAGAAAACTTCTCTTACACATTCCCTGCTCTGTGCCATCCTTGCTGGCTGTATCGAACTGCGTAGTCCCTCCGAATCCCTCTGGTGTGAAACGTGCCCCACGGTGAAGGTGCTGGCGTTGCCCCTGCCCGGCTGTGAGGCTGCTCGGCCTCTCCCCCAGCAAAGCAAAACCTTTGCCGAGCCTGCTGCAGCACACACAGGGCGGGCAACCAGCTGCCCTTCTGGCCAGCAGAGAATTCATTAAGGCCCTGCACTTCCAGCACATCCGTGTTGTACCTGGAGCCACTGCTTCCCTGTGCTTTCCCATCTGACGGGCACACATGTCCCCTGGGAGCTGGGCGGGCAGGGGGACGAGACCAGAATGCTTTAGACCCTGACAGACTTACCTGGAGGGGATCTGAGCAGGCAAGGAGCCATGACTGCTAAAAGGGTCAGCCAGATAAGATGTGAAACTTTCTTTGCTCAAGTAAACCAGCAATAAATAAACAGGTTGGTCATTACCAAGAAATCTCTGCTTGGGCAAGACCAACTTCCACGGAACAGCATCTCAAAAGGGAACTGGCGAAGCCTCACTCCTGGAGTAATGCTTGGACACTGGAAATCTGCCCTGGAAAGAGAGAGGGGCACCCAACAGGCCTTTTCCTCATGAATACCTAAGAATCTTGAATTACTCAGAACATATGGAAAGAAAATCCCCAGCGTCTGGAGGAGCTGGAGGACAAGGCAAGAAATACTAGGTGAGAAACATAATGATATTAATTGTCCCCCTAAATCTTGTTTTTCTTTGTTTCTTCCCAGGTCTGGTATTTGGAAAAAAACATGGTCCTCCACAGAGCTCCTCCCCTCTTCACCCAGCCGAGTGGATTTCTGCCCTGCCAAAACTATTTACCTGGAGGAAAAGCTACACTTTCCTGCCATACGCACGTGCGTGCAAGCTCTGACACAGTGACGGGTCTAGAGATTACGGGGCGGTTCAAGACCCGCTATCCCTTAAATCTTTCAAGAGATTACGAAAAGGAGAGTTAAATCGATCTTCCAATTAAACTAAACAGAGCCTACTGCGAAGCAGCTGAGCTCCACTCAGCGGCAGCGGCCAAACAAAGATCCGTGTGGCCACGTTGTGCCAGTCGTGGGGTGACGGCATGGCGCACGTCGGAGCCGGGCAGGGGGCTGCAGCCGCGGAGCAACCCCACACCAGCTCGACAGCTCTCAGACGACCTGTCAGTAACTCCTAGTGCTTCGCCTCCTGCCAGCACCAACAATGACGGAAGTTACTGGTTCACAGCATCCCGTGCAGGTGCAAGACAGCGAAAAGGTAAAATGAACAAAAGTATTAATAATGGCTGTGAAAATTTAACTTTTATTATCTGTTCACTGTATACAAAACACCGTTCTGCATAGTGATAACTCATTTGTTGTACAGTTGACAGTGCACATCAACAAACAAGTGCTCAAGAGGTATACACTGAATGGGAAGGGCAGTGATGGCCAGTGCACATCACACACTACAATCCTGCAATGGCAGCTGTATGTTTTAGGGTGGAGAAGTGCCTCACACCCACTCAATATGCGAGTAATAGAAATGGGATTACAAGCATTTACCAACAAACCAACTTAGGAATGAGGATGAAGAGAGAAAGCAGAACTAATGTATCCAGTACACAATTTCCAGAGTGATCAAGAAGTTTTACAGAGGTGGCTGAGAAGGATCCATATTTTTTCAAACACTTCCATTTTTCAAACTGTTAAAATTTAATGATAAATAACAGAATCTCACAAATCTTTAGGGGCAAAATGCTCCACATTTATTTACATATGAAATGTGTTTAATACAGTCGTAATGGACATAGTGTATAGTAACATCTGACAGCAGCAAGACTTTTAAGGAACCAAACAATTACTACTGTGTATCATGCAACTATCTATATATACACAATTTGTTTTAAAAAAAAGTACAAAATTTTTTTTTAGGGATACATACAAGGTATAAAATGCAAAACCAAACCAAAAATAGAACTCTCACAGAGAACGACATATGAAAGGGACAGCATGGTACCTGTTTGTACTTTGTGAAAGCCTAACCAGTGACACCAGACGCCCGTTTGGAACGGTGGCACTGGCTTCGCGCGGTCGGTGCTAATGCTGAAAGCCCCAGTCACACTTGCCTAGGCTGCTGGGGTAGCTTTTCGACAGCCGTGGTTGTACATAACACTGAGCACCAGAACATTTGGCATTAGCATACAGAGCTGGGAAATACCAACCCCTGTAGCAAGGGTTAACTATTTTCTTTCAATAATCAGAAATAAAGGAAAATACATACTGTGTACTCGCTTCTATATAATGCTGAATAAATTACATGACAAAAAACATCATCATTATAAACCTATTCCTCTAATTACATCTTATTTGTTAAACCCAGAGCAGCCCAGCCCTTTTGTAACAATGTGAGCTTTGATCACAAGCACCTGATGGCCTAAAAAAATCACTTCATGATACACAGAGTTGTGCAATTATACTTTTCAAAAGTACTTTATCATTCTAGGGGGTCTGCACCTGTTCTGGTGTTGCCACCTAAAACCAGCACTGCATTTTACATACGCAGTGGTATTTTTTTTTTAAACATATATATTCTAAGAGAAAGTTTAAAAGTTTCCTTAGACATTTAGAAGCACAAGTTCTCAGAATTTAAAATCTCCCCTTAGCTTGCTTCCCCTCCCCACTGCCCTCCAACGCACCTCCAATAGCTAAACTTTCTTTCAGAAGCATCCAAGTAAGAAACAGTTTAAGAGAACCTAAAGAACTGCCCCAACATTCAGAACTCTGTTTGAAAGAAACCTACTAGAAAAGAACAGAAACAAAACAGAAAAACCCAAATTTTCCACTAGATACCCATACAAACACATAACAAAGAGTATAAAAGTTATTCGTTTAAATATATACAAACTCTTTTCAACTCAAATACTGCTCCAATGGTTTTGAGGGTATAGACAATGAGGTGAAGGGGATACTTTTATGCAGAATATATTGCAACAGCCTGAACAGTACTGTTAACACTATTATACCTTGAACTTTCTGTAGCAAAAATGTCATCAGTATTCCAATGTGGAGAGAGATTTCTGCGTCCCAAATAATCTGCTCACTTTTCAGCTGAACTCATTCTTTTTGACTTAATGAAGGCCATGCCATGTGTTCTCATGTGAGTGTTTAAGGCCGCTTCAGTTTCAAAAGTCTTTGCACACACTTTGCATCTTCTGTCTGATGCCATACTGTCAGGTGATTCATCCTCATGATTGGGTTTATTTTCTTGCTGATTATCCTCTCCAGACCCATTCTGTTTTGATACGGGCTGAGGCTCCTTCAGCTTATGTACAATGAAGAGGTGTCTGGAGAGGGACACGTGAGATGTGTAGCAGAGTCCACACTCCCTGCACTGGTATGAAGAGCCGTCGGATTTATGCTGAGGAATGTGTTCATGAAACTGGAGAAGATTTTCTGTTGTAAAGCCACAAACAGCACACTTGTGAACTTTGAAAACATTTATCTTTAGCTTCTTCAATGGCTGCGTGATTGCACCTCGTGGAGGCCTGAATTCCAGTACAGGTTCTTCCAATTTACGCTTTGGACTAGGAACCTAAAAAAAGCCATGTAAGCATAAATACACAGTTCTTTTCCTAACTATTTGTGACTTGCAAAGTTCAAAAACTTTCCCTTGGTAGATTCCAGTACAGCTTTTGATAAATACAGTATTTGAAATAATACAAACAGGTATGTGTTGTACATGTTGGAAAACTAGGGGTTTTCTTGACTATGAATTGCACATCAAATTTGTTTTGTCAGCTCTGATACAGCTACAGTATCTAATACACTCTATAAACCTGAATAAATATTTCCCAGCATAACTGCATCCAAGTACACACACTAATGAGACTTCAGTTGTGTACAGAATGTAGAATATCAGTCTAGGAACTTTTCAGCACAACCTTCTGGAACTTTGTTTTAATTACTTAATACTATTCCATGCCTGAAATTTGACTTGAGAGATTATCTCCTGATTGTTAGTAACCAAACTAACGTATTGCCAAAGGATGAATCAACATGCACAATCTTTTAAACTAATTAAACTGATCATTTTTTATATTCTCCTTGTTATTCTTCTGACATGAGTATTCCTCAAGAATCCTTTGCATCCTATGCAGCTCAGATATGCTCCATGATGTTTATGAAGACAATGTATATAGCTGCCGTATTTTCAACACTTAAATAAGGAGACAGTATGTTGGGCTGAGAGCAGTCATGTAAGGGACATTTTAAAAAACAGATATGTTTGTGTCTCTGCTGTCAGCTTTGGATACGTGGTCGCAGGTGAAATTCTTTGTCATACAGCACCCAGAACACTTAAAAAGGCTGTTAATCTCTGCATGTAACAAGTCTTTGGACAGCGCTGTCATTTTATTTTCGCTTGCCACCTAACACTCATCATCAATAGAAGAACAGAACAGACTATTCCAGTTGGAAGGGACCTACATCGATCATCCAGTCCAGCTGCCTGACCACTGCAGGGCTGACCAAAAGCTAAAGCATGCTATGAATGACATTGTCCAAATGCCTTTTCAACACTGACTGGCGTGGGGCATCAACTGCCTCTCCAAGAAGCCTGTTCCAGGGTTTGACCACCCTTTCTGTAAAGAAAAGCTTTCTAACGTCCTGTCTGAGCCTCCCCTGGCACAGCTTTGAGCCGCTCCCATGCGTCAAATCACTGGATCCCAGGGAGAAGAGCTCAGCACCTCCCTCTGCACGTCCCCTCCTCAGGCAGCTGCAGAGGGCAATCAGGTCATGTCTCAGCCCCCTTCTCTCCGAACGTGACCAGCACGGAGCCCTCAGCCCCACAGGACATGCCTTCCAACTCCAGCACAAGCTTGGCTGCCCTCCTCTTGACAAGTTCTAGGACCTTCACATCCTTCTCAAACGGCGGGGCCAGAACTGTGCACAGCACTTACTGCAGGCAAGCCCGCACCAATGCCAAGTGCAGTGGGAGATCCCGTTCCGTTGTATTTCAATCATCAGATTGAAAGCAGTTTCACTGTAAAACTTGTATCAGATAAGCTCAAGGCCAGGTATTTGGAAGAAGGTCACATTGCTTCCACCCAACCTGTAGCTTTTCTACAGCTATGAGAGGACTTGGTTGCAGAGGCTTTGAAAGGTGCTCTTAAAGTAAACCACTGAGGGTAAGTTATATTCGCCATCATTCAGTGCTCAAACCAAACAGGAAGTTTTCCAAAAACATGTTCCAGTTCAAGCATGACAGAATTTGTTGTGGGAACCTTTGAAACATTTTTTGGGCTCTGCTTCACAGAAGATTAGACTTTTATGGGATCAAAATGCCTGCATCTATTTAAAGATCCTGAATGTATACCCACAAAAAATTCACTGACTGACTGAATGTTCCAAGTGATTACCTTTGTGTCTTCTTTTACTTCCCTTTCTTCCATATTGGTTGATTCAGTCATTTCTTTCACATCAGGGTCTTTAATGCCATGCATCAACTGAATATGTTTTTCCAACATCAACCGCTTGGTAAAAGTACGTCTTGAATCTGGGCAGTGCCTACATAAACACAAAGCGGAAGTGCATGGACTCAAATGTCACGCTTAACAGAAGTCATACTATTCTCAAAAATATAAATAGGACTAGTAAATAAATCCAGACCAGAGTACAATCTATTGAAGACAGCGACAATGTTTTTCCAACCAATTGCACAGGCAAGTTTTATAATAAAATGAGCATAGTAACAAAATAAAACTAGAAATGTTTGAGCAATTCCTATTCAGAGCAAATGAGAAGTTCTCTGAAGACAGCATCCTAAATGGTACAAAGTGTGAGTCAGAATGAAACCTGGGAGCATCAGAGTTTCGTTCTTGGACCTCTGCTACCATCACCAAACGGTACATTCTACTAGACACTTTACCAAGTTCTCCTTAATTTAAATTTCACAGGGAAAGCAGTCACCTTCCAAGTAGGATGAATGCTAGCTCCAAATGACACTTCATTCTGCATTCATATCCAAATACTTTTTCTCCTTGGAACCAGCAACTCCTTCTCAATTCCTTTTCCAACCTCAAACTAACCATCAGAACAAACTTGTCTTTCACAGCCTGTGCTTTGTTCTCCCACACAGAACCAGCTGCATCACTTCTAAACCTCTCATGTGATTTTGGGAAGCGGATTTCTCCTGAGCTCCAACGTCATAACGTATTGTACAGGCGTCTGGAGGAGGGATGGCCAAACAAGAACTGCAGGGGAGAAGTTAAACTGTATTCTCTCCTTCGGAGTCTCTCTCTTAAGGTTTTAACTTTTTAAATGCCGTTTCATTTAACTTTATTTAAAAAAAAGAAAAACAGAAAAAGACAGTACTGTAGGCATTCTGAATGAAAACAGAGAACCACAATAAGCCTTCTGCTTAAAGGGTATGCAAAACCCAGGCACTTGCTACTTGTCATACAGCAGGAGAAATAGCGCCTAGACTAGCCGGCTCATGCAGGTTGAGGTAAGGGTACATCAGAAACCATCTGACACGGGTTGTGTCAGGCAGCCACAGTGCAGGGAGACAGGAGGTTATACAGCACTTTGTCAGAACGCTGTGCTATGCATGGCAGTTGCAAGTTTCCGCACCGCACTGCTGGGCCTAGTGCTTTCCGTAACAAAGCAGAGATCATACTACGGCAGGGAAGGGACTGCTAAGGTCTCAGCTGCAGAGGATGGCTGCTGCTTGCAGCTTCCTTTGCAGAACTTCAAACTCAGTTCCACAGCATGCAAACATATACAAAACTATGAACAAAGAGGACAACAAAAGGTTTGTATTATGTATCTTATCTGATTGACATGGATTTTTCTATTAAATTATGTATCGTCTCTCCAGCGACTTAAACATCACTAAGGATTTTTAGACATTACACACTTTTACGTATGAGAAAAATGCTACAAATACCGGCTTTTGTAGATTAGGAGAGTGGGTTGTGTATTTGAGAGACTATTAAAAACCAAGTTCATCACTGTAGAACTACGAGCCATACAAATTCTCAGCTCAGTGAAGTTTCAGATTTGCTTGCCAAAGCCCCTGAAAGACAGCAGACTTCATGTACGTGCATTCTCCATAGCCTGCTAGGGTTTACGCATGCAGGATAGCCTAAATAGTTTGGCCTGTTTATGTATCTAAAGAACTGATTCATTTCAATGAATGGGACACTGACTTCTGTACATCAAGAAAAGAAATTCAACTAGCAACATTTTTTGTTAGTTTATACTCTGTTTCTGAATAAATAAAAGTAGAACTTACGAGCATGTATAAACCTTCCTAATGCCTTTGTGCTTGATACGATTGTGACGACATAAACTATGGGATGAACTGAAAGATTTGTCACATTGTCGACATGGATGTTTCTTCATTTGCTTTAAAAAAAGAAGAAAAATACATTAATTAAAAAAGCTCAGTATAAGTAGTGCACGTGCCAAACCATTTGATAATAGAAAGAAACATCACTTACCAGTGTCTGGAAGTGTGCCTTGAAGCACACACCACTCCTGCAGCAACACTGCAGAAGTCAGAGGACCTGAACCTCTTTCAAAGCAGCGTAGCCAGCATGAGCCACACACACGCCTACCACCAGTTGTAAACTGGTGTCACAAGCTGTAGATGAAGTGAATTTCTTCGACCAAAGAAGCAAGGAAGATCAGTGGATTATTTCTGGATCAGTAAACGCAGTATGGTGAGAGATGTGCTTTCACTATGAAGCAACCTTTCCCTTCCCATCACGAAACTGCATCTGCAGTTGCAGACTGAGAGCGCTCATCGGGCACACACAGGAGGCATAAAGAGCACGTTGTCAGGACCAAAGCAAAACGTCACAGACGCTGACACTCTAACAGGGCTCAGAAAAGTCGCCAAGACATGAGAGGTATGGTCTGATGCCAACTTGAGGGACATATGTTTGGGGAATTCTGTGGGGTTTATTTTACAGTTTGTTAAGGGGAAGGAGAAAGAAAAGGAAGGAAGCTGATAAGCATGGAGTGGTCTCCATCTGTCATTCCAGCTGAACATGGCCACAGAAGCTCTACTATCTAAAGAAATCACATCTCCAAAACTGCAGATTATGCAAGCCCCAAGAATAAATGACATGGTCCTGTCCCTTAAACTCCATCAGTCCTAGAAGTCAGTTCAAAAGGCACATCTTATCAGCCGGAGCAGCTGCAGTAAGAAGATGGAAATATTCCCAGTCAGATTTCCTACTTCCTTTCACAGGTAACTAGATTGTTTGTATCTGTAACTTCTGCTGTTTTGGCAGTAACAAGGAAATTGAAACAACGTTTTGGAAATTAAATCCAAACACTGACCAAACAAATCTAATTGAAGACCTTTCCAGCTTACTTTTTCCAGTTTACTTTTCAACAGTCCAGCCAGGGCCAGGATCCCACACTTATCATTCAGTATAATGATTCCTGCCAGAATCAAAGCGGCTCTGAAGAAGAAATGGATTTTATTGGAACCTCCCAAAAGAAATCCAGATCGTGTGGACCAGGTTTCAAGCGTTCCATTCCGAGGGAGGGCTCATCCCTCCTAGTCAGGTACAAGTGAAGCAACAGTCTTGTACCATCAGTCAGGTATCTAGAACGAAAATCACATTTCTTGGATTGCTTTTTCCTGCTCTAGCAGTGATCATAGTTTTCCTTCATAGCATCAATAACATTCTCTTTCCTGTACTTATTGGGAAACTGAAAAAAAAATCATATCATTTTATTCTACTATTCCAACTGAGGCCACTGAGCAAAAGACTTGGATCAACGGTTGAAATTGGACCCTTCTTGACTCTTCTGGAGAAGCCACCCAAGATCTGTCCCTATGTTTCAAAGCACTCACTAGCAAAGATTTTCTTCATAGAATAATGTAAAAGGTTTGGCTCACCTATTCTTACCTTCTGAGGAAGTGACAAATTCCTAAACAATGAAGATGCACAATAATCCACAGGGACGTTTTAATATGACACAAATCAATCTCTTGTGCCTAATACTAATCAAGAATAATAATATAAAAAGAATTTTCAACCCTAAATATGAACAAGCTCAGGCCATACAGCAGTGCTTAAGGAACTGAAAAAACCCACATCTTCTACTTGTGCTCCGAGTGCTGAACTTTGTGTTGATGTTCATGCTCTTCCTGATGGCTCCACTGCTCAGGAACACCCAGTGACAAGCCAGTGAAGATCTGCAGAGTTGATGTCATAACTGAAAATTATCATTTACTGCAAAGTTTGGAGTGAATGGTGGAAAGTGATGTCTGGAATGGCTAAAGGAGCAAGAGCTGCTACAGTGAGATGAGACACCTTTTGCTATCAAGACCAAAATCACATGGAGTTGGGGGGAAGGAAAGAAAAGCAGTTCTGGAAGGTCATTCATGCAAATGCGAAGCAGTCCATTAGGAAACAAGATATGGTAATTTTATTGGGGCTAGTCAACATAATGCTGTTAGAGGTGCAATACTGCTCAATTTAGACTTTCTTTTCACATTTAAAGGCCAATTAAAATAAAAGGAAATCAACATATTTTGCTCTTAAATTGTTAAAGGTGAAAAGCTGACAGTGTGTACACACAGTGCATACTCATTAATGCTAATGCATTAATCAATACATTTTGCAGTATGCTTATGACTGCAATGCTCTGGGAAGAATTTTTCAAATAAAATAAAATGTGAAGTCGTAGTAGAGCTTCTATCAAGAAACAGCCTTGCACCATGCAGTACAAACCTACAAGCTCAACCAAGGCAGTCCATGTATCTTTGCTGAGGCCACTGCACAGTGCAGATGCATCAAGCACTCGGTCAGAAAAGCAGCAGGACTGTGCTCAGTAGGACCAGTCCCACTCAGAGCACCAGGGGCACTACCTGGGGTAACCATCCGTGACACCACACTCATTCTAAACTCATTGGGAAGATTCTGTATAGAGACCCAAATAGGATTTTGGATGCATTAGTTTCTGTAATGGCAGCCAAAACCAGAAGGACTAAAAAATTAGTTCTGTAATTAGGTGCAGCATGACCTGTTGTACAGCATCTTGTCTTCACAGGAAGAAAGAGGATGTTCAATTAGATGCACAGCAAGTCGGAACTGGTAAAGCAATTCCTGCTTAGAAAACATCTGTCCTTTCATAGAAACACAGTTACAGACAATTCCAAGGAAGCTCAGCATATGTCTACCTGGCTGAGTGTAGACACCCACGATCCAGTTTCAAGCCAGCAGTTGTACAGACTTGTTAGAACCACCCATTGTCTGGGCTAATAGCCTTTTTTTTTTTGTTGTTGTTTTTAAACAGCACTTTTAAGGCAGAGAGTCACACCAAGGTGGCTCCAAATCTTCCTACCCTACAGCTGACTCGCCTTCAACCAGCTCAGGAAGAGGATAAAGAAAATGTGACTCTGTCTGTCTGTCTCTGCCTGTGTAGACATTTCCCAATAAGGTCTGGAAACTCAAGAATCTATCCAAAGAGGATGTACATGGCAACACCTCTCCTATGAATACCTCTGAATAATCCAGCCTGGGATCAGCTAACAAGGGTTACAGCTCCAAAATTTCACTCTGATCCTGCAAAAGCAGAGATAAGAAGTTTGAAACTAGTTATCTTATTCAGAATATAATCTGAATTATCTTTGGACTTTGTGACTGGCTTATGAATTGCTTAATTAAAGTTCTTAACAAACATTCTGCATAGATCATTTTAGAGCATTTAACCCACACGTATCATTCTTAAGAAAAATAGACTATAAATTAATTCCATTATGTAGTAGACTCATACCACATCACCATGTCTTACGCTCATTTCTAGTCTCTCTACAGTAAAATGTATCCATAGAAGTTTAGGTTTTGAATATAGTAATTTTGAAAGCTAACAATTACTGAAAATTTGGTCATGTCTGTAAGGCACATAGCAACTGGGCTTTATCACCCATTTCTGAGAGACGCCGAAAGACAAGAGTTGTATCTCTACTCATTTTAATACGTATATGCCTCCTGTGTTATCTGAGGAACTGCCTGAATAGGGATAAAAAATAGCACAGTTTCATAAGGAGGTTCTGTTGTTTTGGTTTTTGGAATTGCATCAATGTAAAATGCATCCAGTCTTAAACTTAGTTCTGTCTGCCAGTAAAAGCACTGATGACTAAATATTTGGACTAACAGGCAAAACAGAGTGGACCAACAGTTTACCTGCTGCTGGAGAGATTGCTTTTGATAGAAAATAAAACTACAATTGTATGAGTGTTACAGGATCAGAAACAAGCACTCAGTGCCTAGGCATGTCACAGGGACTGCAACACATTTTCTGGAGTTTCTTTATAGACATTACCTAGCAGAAGTCTCAGGAATATACCTGCTAGGCTTGAAACGGAAGCAATTAACAGTTCCTCAGTGACTTCAACGAAGTGCAAAAATGGTCTTTTAAAGCAACTGGAGAAATCAAACAGAGACGGTGTGATCTCAGTTGTTTCTCTGCTTTTCATGCCCTCAAGCTGTAAAAGGAGAACCAGGTAAAAGAAAATGTAATTCTGTGGATCATAATCCTTTGGTGTTTTGTGTTTCGTTCCAAGGGGGACTGGCAATGTAGTTACAGGACTCTACAGCTGAAGGCTGAAAGAACAGAGTGGGAACTACTGAAGGCAAGCAGAAACATGGAAATAGCCTCCTGTCAGTCAGACTTGGGTGCTATTTGCTTGAAGTTGTCATGAGAAAATTAGAGATGACACTCAGTAGTCTGGCATTTTCAGCTTTTCCATAAAATGTTTATAAACTGAATATAATAATTTGCACAACAGCTTTAGAGATAAGCACTGTAATTTGAAGCGACACAGAAACCTCTGGAGATGTGCTATCATTTATTACAGCATATTAGCATCTTGAAAACTACAGATTTTTGCTCAGGATGATTCTTCTCCACTTAGACAAATAAGTCTGTTATCGCCTCCAGTTCTGCTCTTTTTCTGCAGTGCAGCACAACACATTAGTTTAATTCCCTGCTTCCCAGCTGAGGAAAGAATCGGACCATTTTGACGAGCACACAGCGAAGGACAGGACTGGACAGCAGACGACTGCTGTGTGTCAGCATCAGGCTGGAGCTCGCTACTGTCTGTCTCAAACACAGCTGAGAAAGGTCCATCCGAGGATCGGTTTCACCATTGCCCACCTGCCAGTCTTTTTAATTTTCTTTAACTGGAAAAGCTATGGGATGCAGCAAGGACATCAAGCTGTCTTTCTGCTGACTTGAGAATACAGCATTCTCATATTTCACTTTCAATCCATTTTAAGAAAGCTATCTCAAATCCAGCCGCTTTAAATACAAAGTTCAACTCAGCTGACTTGTTGGCTGAACCTACAGAGGGAAGGTTAGAACAACGGCTCGACCTTAGAGGGTGTCTGCCTTCACCATGAAATGTTGTGTGGCTCTCACTGGACCAGTAACACAAGACTCCACTCCCCGAGTCTAACAGTTAATGAACTTCCAAGAGAGGGAACTGAAAAGGCACAAAGGAAGAAATAAGAACCTGGATCAGATTAGATACTTGGATGAAACACTGGAACATCTTTCACTCTTTCCATCTTGAAGACATTTTGGTACTGGATGAACAAACCTACAATTAAGTAAAAGCGTGTGGATTTTCTCAGTAGAATGATGTAGAAAATGACAAAAACTAAGCAGCCAAAGAGAGAAAGATGAAATAGATATAAGAACAGAGAAGAATTGTGATGGAACTTAAAGGAATTATTTGCAAAACCACAACTGAATATGAAAAAAAATTACTTCATATTTCATGTTTAATTCCCTTTTTTGTAACTGAATGTTATTCATTTACCTTTCCATGTTCCTTCCTCATGTGAGAGATGTAAACGTCTCTCTGAGTGAAGAGCCTATCACACTCCCAACACGTCCAGCCAGGATTAGCGACTTTTTTCGGCTCTGCTTTCTTTGTGGGAGAAGGAGATTTCTTCTCCAACTTTTCTGTTCCGTTGACAGATTTTGTGTCCTCTTTGTTGTGACTGGCTGAGTTCTGAGTTGTGGGTTTGGTACCGAGAGGCAGATTAATCCCCAGGTTTGGTGGCCCCTCAACACTTTTCAAAGTCCCATGCATAGACTACAATAAAAGAAAAAAAAAAGTACAAAACTAACATAGACGTATACAGTTGTACTGACAAAATGCAAAGATCCTCTGAACCAAAAGTCTTCGTTTACTTCTTTGTTACAGTATTATCAGCTCACATTCTTAACTCAAAGAAACGTGATTAAGTAAAGGCAAGGCCTAGCATAAAGAGATACTAGTCAACAACACTAACAGACACCATCATAGCTGAAGAGCAGCTTTCTTCAGTGGCTAGGTATATTCACAAACACACAGAACAGTGACTTTGTAGGTCAAGTTTAAATTGCTGTTTAATACAGAGGGAAAAAGGGCTTAAGAAGTGCTTTATGTTAAGTCTAATTTCTCACTTACCTAACATTAGTTGAGCATCACCATTTCAAACTACGTGATTAGAGATTTCCAAGAAGGAAAGGTTTTCACTGACAAATTTTGACTTGGCACATTGGTAAGAAAGACAAGAAAAGGCAACTCTTGAAAGATCAGGCAACTATATCGTTTAGGATATATTAATATATTTGATGTTGAGGCTGAGTTAGCCCTGTCTTACTCCACGCTCAGGTCACGAGCACCCCAACTTAGTGCTACACTGCTAACAGTCCTTAGAATCATAGGTGTTGAGGGCTGACAGGATCCCCCAGACCAGGGGACAGCTAAGAGGTGTCTAACAAGCTGTTCTCAAGCACCCTGCAGCTCTTAGGTAGTGATCCTTCCTCACTGACTTACTTCTAGAGTTTAAGTAAACAATCAGTAAGAAGGGAAGAACTCTCCCACCTCCTCCTTCCCCAATTTCTGGAGCCTGTACCATATGCTGGTATGATGTCTGAGCCTACCAATAAGATGATCAATGCAGGAAGACTGGGCTCCAGCTGCGTGTCTCAGTCTCATACATCAACATGGACACAGCAGGAATGAGTCAGCAGGGTTCTGGGCCCACAAAGATGCCTGCAGCCCAGACTTAAGATACTGCTGAACATGGATCCACTATCAAGGTCTCCTTCACATCTAAAAAACTTGCCATTTACAATGACAGTATTCTAATCATCTCATCTACTGACTTTATTATAACTCTCCCAGATGGTATGTCTAGCCATACCGAACATACTTATTTTTCCTATGGATAACTTCAGAAACAAAAAATGTAAGAATACAAATCTGATACTCCAGTATAATATTTCAGTATCAAGTTCTTTTGTAAATCATGTGGCTCTTGGGACTACCCGCTGGCTCTACAGCAAATATCAACCTGATCTGTAGAACATGTTCTTCTATTTAACAGCTGTTAAACAGAAGAAAATAAAAGCCAGCAATTAAAAAACCTGCAATGTTATTAAAAAGTAAAGCGCACAGGACCAACTAACTGGCTCTATGAACCAGCTGAAGCTGTGCAGTAGAGGAGGAGGCTGCCTTTAGTATCCCACTGCACCAGGACAAGACCAAAGAAGCCCGGGGTAGGGGGCAAGGAGGTTCCTATACTTTCAGGCAACTGAAGATTGACCTGAGATTCCATCCCAGCTTCACTCATCAGCATGTAAAATGTTAATGCTCAACTTTCTAAACATCTTTTAAATACAATACTTGAAATTCAATTTCTTATTTGAAAATAAACAAAAAGCATTAAAGCATAATATGGAGTCGCAGTGATCACAGCACTGTCACCAGCAGAACTGGGAGTGTTACACCTCCAGCCCGGACCTTCACCACCGGTTCTCACTGGCTGTTCGAGATTTTCTTGTAGCGAGCCATTACAGGAAAATGAGACGTACATTTTGCCAACAAGAAACACATCTGCAGGAATCATTCTAGGTTATTTTTTGTAGCTTTAGATAATCTCCTCCTGAGCTTCTTTCTATCCCTTTCTGTTCCATTTTCATCCAGGTCATCTCTGCCTTGATGGTTTATGTCTAGCCGTATCAAACAATTACTTTTTGTGCAGCTGGGCTGAGCTCTGCCCTTGTCTGGCACTCATCCTCTCTCCAAGTCCTCTGCTGTTTTTATCTACACCGTTACCTTTTTTTTTCATTCCCCCTTAACTGAAGTCCAATTTATACTTCTCTGCTGCTGTCCTTACTACTACACACACATCCTAAATGTAAAAGCACCATTAATTCTGAATAAAAGCGGTAATACTGTTACTGCACATGCATGTTCTAATCCTCTACTTTTATTCCCAAAAATGTTTCATTTATAGTGAAACATGCTAAAAAACCACTGGTTGCATGTACAAATACTGGCATAGAACACTAAAGTCAAAACAGTTAAATAGTGCCCAAATTGTAAGTAACTGAGAATAACTTTATCATGAGAGATACAGAGCAGCCCTGATTTACGTAAGAATAGCTTCTGGCCCTAACTACAGTCAGATCATGCTCCTAAATTTTCAGGTCTTAAAGAAGTAGTTACGTACAAATATAACAATACTTATACTATAATACCTGAGTCAAGAAAAACTAATTACATCAATACAACGTACACTGCAATATATGGAATTTGCCTATTTAGTTGAAAAAAAGAAGCCATACAAGTAGACCAAGGGAAACAGAAAAGAGGATGTTGCATTGCTGCATCAGATGACCATTTAAGATAGCTAGCATAAATGTAACATGATTCTTACAGTAAATATGAACTAGTTCAGAAACAAAGAAAATATCCAGTGCTTATATTTCTGAATGTCTTGGGTCAGCCCTTCCCTATCTCCTCAAGCCTGGCTTTAAGACCACCTGTTTCTTCAAGACTTGTGATCTTGTTTTCAACACAGAGATTTCTGAGGTTGCAAGTGCCACAGCTGAGTCTAAAATGCAAAATCATGGTTTTAGCAGACAACAAAAATGTCTGGTTTCCCACTATTCTGTATACAAATTTTACAAAGTCTTACGTCTCACTGCAAGAGAAACCCACTGAATTAAGTGCTACCATTCTGGACTGTAATACTTTGCAATTGTGTAAATAACCTCAACTGTTACCAGGCACCACATGTTAATAAGGCATAAGAAACTCAGCACTGCTAATGGATTTGGTATATATAAAACAAGGTAACACAGTATATTTAAAAGCCACAGCTAGCAAACTATAGCCAGGGGACTGCCGATTCTTAGTAACATGATTTGCAAGGATGACAGTAAATCTTCAATTATAAGGGTATTTATGAGCAAATCCACTTCAAGATTTTTTTCAAAGCACGCATGTGTTTATGTTCGTATGTAAACACACACACACACACACACAAATAACCTCTACACCTACTCAAGAAACATACTGGTTCCTACTGTGAATTCTGAACATCAAAGGTTTGATTTTATAATGTACTCAGCATTCACAGCTCCTAACAACTGGAACAATACTTAGAATGCTGTAAATATGGCTCAAGGCTTGCTATGCTCAGACTTACTTCACTATACCCGTTATTAATTTGACAAAATCACCTATTGAATGCAATGCACTGAGATATTCCTAGCACACCAAAATCAGCATTCATCTAGAAAAACTGAGTTAGTGATTACATCACAGATATGCTGAAGACCAAAAGAAATAGAACATTGTAACATTTGACAACATTATTGAGAAATTACTCTCTTGGAATTACGAACACCTCTCTTTCAGCAGTCTTGTTATTGTGTGCCTTTTTACAGTACTTTCTCACAGCATATATTGCATGACAAATGGTATCTATGAACAAAACAAGAGAAGATGCCTACACACCTTGATATGATCCATCATAAGCTGTTTCTGTGCATACAGAAGAGAACAGTCTGGACACTTGAAAACAGACACCTTCTGGTTTTCGATGTGCTGATCAAAGTGGCGATAGAGCAAAGGTTGTAGAGTAAACACAGTGTCACACATAGAGCATTTATATATTATTCTAAAAACAGAAGTACAATAAACAATGTCAGTCATGTTGATGATCTATTTGCAAGAATCATGTTAACTTTTTTGCTCATCAGAGTTAAGATCTGACATGTTTAAGCAATCATTTCATACTGCCTGAAAAAAGTGAAAATTAAACTAATTCAAAACATCCTCCAATTTCAAAATACGGGAGCAGTAGAAAAAAGAGAAAAATAGAAAAAAAATCATTTAAATGTGCAAACAAGAAGCCAGAAAACAAAAGCATATGCCAGTTACATATATAACACCAGTATCTACTTGGGATACTCTTGAAAGTTAAATGTCTACAATTTCTGAACTCACATTGTATCTAAAGAACAATATACCTGTTTGAGGTTGCAAAGGCAATATGCTTTAAGGGAGTGATTGATTCGACCATAATTGGTAGTATAGTTCAAGCTAAATTTATTTTTGGCAATGTATATGGCTTTGAACCTCCTGAAGGGCAAGCCTAGGCTCTGTTAATGCTCTGAAGCTGAAATTTCACCGGATGGTATTTCCCTGTTTCGCAATTACAAGCCATTAAGAATATGACTCCTGAAGCAATGTAGAGACACCACCAAAACCACAAGTTCCTCCCTCAGAGCACATGCAACTCTTGAAATTAGATAGCTAAATCTTCCATTCTGATAGGTAATATTCTAATCAAAATTGCAACAAAAGCTATTTATGTTTTGATAGCTGTGTAACTGGTGAACCCCGTCGTAGAAGGCCACCAAATTTGTCAGGCACGATTTGCCCTTAGTGAAGCCATGTTGGCTGTCACCAATCACCTCCTCACTTTCCATGTGCCTTAGCATAGTTTCCAGGAGGAACTGCTCCACAATCTTGGTGGGCACAGAGGTGAGACTGACTGGCTTATAGTTCCCTGCGTCTTCCTTTTCCCCTTTTTAAAAACGGGGTGTATGTTTCCCCTTTTCCAGTCAGTGGGAACTTCATCGGACTGCCACGACTTCTCAGATATGATGGGTAGTGGCTTAGCAACTTCATCCGCCAGTTCCCTTGGGACCCGTAGATGCACCTCATCAGCTCCCATGGACTTGTGCACTTTCAGGTTCCTTAGATAGTCACGAACTTGA
>Ga0181612_138924_pt1 | contig 31731 bp, 26 predicted proteins | sample HoacroProtozoa21_FD_119630 | JGI IMG/M metagenome (GOLD analysis project Ga0181612, IMG submission 119630) | Hoatzin crop microbial communities from Cojedes, Venezuel. Combined Assembly of Gp0051906, Gp0051904, Gp0051908 | reverse complement strand
GACTTGATGATCTTAGAGGTCTTTTCCAACCTATGATTGATTCTACTGCCTTGTGCTTTTATCTGGCTATCCTGGCTTTCAGAAAGCTGGTGCTGCTATGTGTCCGGCACCTATCATGTGTCCATGAGAAGTGCAGCTCTCCAGGCTTATAGTGTTGCCTGCTGGTCCTCCAGTGGGCTGAGGCACGGGCTGCAGGCTCCTGAGCTTGACAAGACTGTGCAAGTTGTAGGCATGCCTTGGAACAGACCCTTGGCAGAAAATTTAAGCACCTGCCAGCTTCAAGGCATGGGCGCAGATGGGCAGAGACCATGGAGGTTGGATGGTTTCTGAATGCTTCTCGTTTGCACTGGCTGCAGTGATCGGTAGACCCTTTGCAAAGCTGTTTCAGCAAACTAAATCCACCTGCAAATCAGGGGAAGTAGTCAAGGTTGGGTCTGGAGGATTTTGTGGGGGGAGAGGATGTTTGTTCGTTTGTTTGTTGCTTTGGGGGTGGAAGAGCTCAGTGAAGGTTCTGGTGGCTGGCAGAAGGAAGGGGACCATAGAAGCCAGTGCCAACACAGGTCTCGCACCCTCAGACAGTGATGCCTTTAACGGCTTAGCCCCAGTTTCAGTGCACATGCTGGTTTTTCAGTGTTGGGCTGTTGATTAAGGTTTTATGAATGGCCATTAAATCATGCAGCTTAGTCATAAAATGTATTAAGCTGTGGGAGTTGGAGTTGCATATTGGATTAGGTTTAGCTTTAAGCTAGCTAAGCAAAATTAACCATGTCCATATTGTATTTATATGCAATACATGAGCTTTCAAACTAAACATATTAACTTTCATATTAAGTACTAATTTTTTTCTTTAGGAGACTATTTTATATAATTTTGAATAAACATAAGGCATTGTTTTTGCATAAGTTTATGCATGTAAACAGAAAAATCCAGAAATGTGCTGTTAATAAACCTCCTCCCCTTTGTTTTCTATTAAATATACAAAATTTCTATTTAAGTAAATGAAAAAACTTTTTGATTTTCACACTTGCCTGTCAGCTGTCTGGAGGTGTTTGCATTCCTACTTGCCAAAAAGATCTTTTGTTCAAACACAGTATTCTTTCGGCAAGGTACCAGATATGGCAGAAATACAAGCAAAATGAGATCTCAGCCTTGATTTTTTCCAAAAGGTGGTACATCTTATTCCTCAGAATCTTTATTATTTATCCGGCAGCCACAGGGCTGGATCCCTCACCATCTTCATTTGTTTCAGTGCAGAACAGAGGGGGAAAGTATAAAATGCTGCCAGTTTAAAATCTAGTATCTTCCACCCTCTTTATTTTGGTTTGACTCGCATAATGATGCAGAAGGTAGTGGATGTGTCCTCCCTGTGTCTCTTTTGGATGGTTATACTGGTATTTGCCAGCAGTGTTATTTGGAATTAGTCATTTTTAGCTGTTTCCTAGCCAATCCCTTTATTGAGATTAGCATTTCTCAGGTCTCTGTGTTTGCAAATGTCCCCTCCAGATTTAAGTTATTGTGTGTGTACCTTGGACTTGCTCTTTCAGGCCGCGTTGCTTGCGCAGGGAGGACAACAAAGTTTTATGGGTGCCCTCCCACCAAAATAATGCACAAAAAGTGCCATATGCTGGTGAGTGGGATAAAGCCCCTGGACACTGCCACGGGGAAAGATGAACATTTTTTTTCCTTGGAAACACACGTGGCAAATGCTTGCACACCTACTGCAGCACTGCACTCATCCCTGGCACAAGAGATAGAGAGAAAACCACGCGGTGGTATTTGCTGTGCTCCCACGGAAGTGGATGCACCGTGTGAGAGCAGGGACCAGGCTCAGGACCTTCAGGCTTCATGGACTCAAAAGTAAATGCCATGAAGATCCAGAGCCTCCACTGTGCATTATTGCGACCCGTGGGGCGTAACTTACTCCTAACAACTTCAAGGCTGTGACTGGGGCAGAGGCAGACCGAAACCAAGTGCTTATAACCAGTGTCACATAGCATGTTGTTTTTCTGCTAGGCTATCTTTAGTATTATCTTTTTCCTGGGTGTTTACTGATAATCTCCATAAAAGGATTTTGAATTGGCTTTTGGACCTTGATGAGCTTTGTGGAGAGTGCTATTCCCTCGTCTGTTTCTTGCATTGTTTCTTTGACAGCTGAACAGCCATTTGCTGCCGGAAGGTTTTCTGAAAGCCTGCTCTAGTAACACTGCACGCCATTGTTTCTTTCATTACCAGCCCCTTCCCCGTTCAGCTGAGAGCACAGCCCCATCGCTGGGTCTGTGGTTTTGCTATGAGCCGAGTTTGGGTGGGCAAAAGCTGGCCCAGGGGAGCAGAGCCTGTGGGACACACAATGCCGTGGCCAGTGCAGTGCTGGGGATGTGGTCCCTGCTGGCCAGGCAGCAGGGTGCCCGGCTTCCACAGCCCCAGCAAACAGCCGCTCCCTGAGGTGCACCGCTTCCTTGTTGCACTGTGTTGTAAGCCTTGTGTAACCTGGAAAGTGAGATACCATGGGGAGAGGCTGGGCAAACCTGTTGACAGTGCAAGTTAGACTGAGCCGGGGGTAGGTCTGAGGATGCCTTCTGCGGTTTGAAGTTATTCATCCTGCCCTGTTTTGGAACAAAGGAGACTGCTCTCCATGAGTGTGGGTCCCACTGCGGCCAGTGGGGACTGGGTCTCTGCTGGGGAGATAACTCCTTTGCTTAGGCGTGGTGCAGATGTTCGGCCCAGTTCTGAGCGAGCCAGGATGGGTGGCACAACACCGTACGCACAGCAAGCTGCAGACGTCCTGCTGCGACAGCCAGGTAGCACCTGCAGGCAGAACCCGGGGGAAAGGGGTTTACAGCACATTCAGAGAAGGGCAGTGAGGGTGGATGGAGCCAGGAGGGCCATTTTCTCACCTGTAAAAGCACGTGTGCCTCTTCCCCTTCCTGGGTCTGGGAGGAAGTAATTTGTTAGGGTATCCTGTTGAGTCCTCTCTCAGTCCTGCCTGAGTTATCGCTGCGTGGGGAAACAGAGGTGAGCCACTCCTCGCATCGCCTCTCTATGTCAGCAATGCAACGGAAAGCAAGCCGTCATCATAGCACATTTTCTCTCATGGTGCTGCACAGGTGGAGCTTCTGTGGTAGTCCACGGCGTGGATTTTGATGCTGGGCTCTCATGCTGGAGGAGAGAGTACAAAGTGGCAGAAGTAAGTGGCAGAGTTGGCATGGTCCTGCAGTGCGGCTGGTGCTGCCCACCCAAGAGGTGCTGCTGTCCCCGTGGTGCCCTCGGGATCCCCAGGGAAGGATTGTTTAGTTGGGTTTCTGTTTCTCCAAGAAGCTGCTGCTGCCAGAGTTTCTTCGCCACACAAGAGGTGCCTGGGCAGCACTGACCCTTCGCGATGCCGCAGGGGGTCCTGGTGTCCCTGTCTTCACCAGGCATCACCTTCGGGAGGTGTGGAGCAGCCTGTGCAAGGTGCAGGCAACCTTTGTGAGACAAGGTGCTTCCTAAAATCTTTGCTAAATCTGGGCAGATTCATACAGGGGGCAGGATCCTGGGGCTAAATGTCAGGAGCAGCCTGTACCCCTGTATCAGAGAGTGCCCTGCTCCTTATTCTCTGCCCACAGCCACCCTTTTGCTACCTCTGATCATTCGGAGATATGAAACAGGGACCTCTGCAGCCTTTGCAGTGCTGCACTGCCCGGGGGCCCCATTTGTGGTGCAGCATGCTCCGCAAACCAGCTGCCCGCTCTCTGGGGGTCTTGGCAGACAGGCAACCTCCTAGCAAGGGGAGTAAGTCCGTTTGTTAGTCATCCTTATCAAAGCACTCTTTATTTTTTCATGCTCTTAGACATCTCTCCTGTGAGGCCAGGCAGGGGCAAAAGGTGACCCCTCCTCATGATGTGATGTTGCACAGCCTTTGCCACAACTGCTTCATTTCAGAGAAATCACAGCAATGCTAGATATTCAGTTGGCACTTGCTGAAAACCAGAAAGGTCTGTTTTGCTTTCTCTTGTTTTTCAAAAAGGAAGAAGGTGATGCCATTTCCAGAAAACGGGGCTTTCCAAAGCATACTGAAGAGAGTGAGGTTTATGGCAGTAACGCAAGACCTGGCAGTGCTGCCGTTTAGGGGAAGCACATGAACAACATTCTACATCCTCTGCCCAGCTGCTTCTGTTGTGCACACATTGCTCATCTCCTTCTTGCAGTCTGGACAGGAAACAGCAGTTCTCAGCAGAGTTTCTCCAACTGCTAGAGAGCAGAGCTGTTTTGTTTGAGCCCAGTTCCTCCAAAATTCTGTGTACCTCCAGAGAAGTGCCTCAAGCCTTTAATCCCGGTGGCTAGGGAGAAGGTTCACACCCCTACAGAGCTGCTGAGCAGCTTGCAAGGTTTGTTGGACATTACAGGCTTGCATTTCGGAGCATGAAAACTATTTGCAAATGCCAGAGGAAATAGGATGTTATCAGCACTAAGAGAGGTCACAACTGACCACAGCCCGGAGGTCAGGTATAGCTGTGTGAAGCAAACTTCTTCCAGGTGTGGTTTCCCAGGATGTCTATTGGACTGGCACCTGGAGGGCAAAGCCTCAAGTCCCGGGAAGCTGCCGACTACCAGGAGAGAGGTGAAGGCTAGCATGCTCATGGGCCCATGAGCATCGTCCTGCAGCCAGCTGCGCTCGCTGGCTGAGTACTGCCCTGGTAGCAACGTTGTGACACAGCCCTTCTGCCGGTGGGCAAATGGGTTGCTGGCCCATCCCTGACGTTACCTTCTGAACACTAGCAATAGCGGCTAGGAACACAGTAATAAGCTGTCCGACCCTCAGCATAGTCAGCCAGGGCAAACAGGCCAGTATCTTCTCACTAGCAGAGCTTTCTATGGGCTTTTTACTTCCACGGAGCTGCTCTCCTGCTTTAGCCGCACAGAAACGCAAAACGGCTAAGCTCAGATCCTTGCAAATGCCTGAGAGAGGAGGAGGAGCTCAGAGCCGAGGCTCCCGTAGAAAGTAAAGTGGCTCTCTAAGCAGTGAGCCTGGCTGATGTAGACTGATCCAAGTCCATGGCCGGTCATCGTTGTTGCCTGCTGCATATCTGTTTCTCTGTCAGCACTGGTTGATTTCACCTTGCTGAACAGAGTAGAAAGGAAAAGAAAAGGCAAAAAAGAGAAAAGCAACAACACAGCCTGCCTGAGAAAGGAGGCAACCTGTGTGTCTATATCTTTAGTGCCATTTGTCTTGAAACACTCCTTGGCCTCGTCCTACTGCAGTTTCACAGTGCGGTGAGGCATAAATGACAGCTTTGTGCAAGGGGTGAAAGTAGGAAGTATGTGGGATATACAGGCATGGATGATACCAGCAGCATGATTCCTCAAGATGAGATAATCTTACAAGGAAATAGTTTCAAATAAATGTTTCTAGCAATGTATAAAAAAGCACAAAAATCTGCAGAATCCTGGAACTTCTGCATGAAATCAGATCTGTCAAAAACCTTTAGATTGCAGCCCAAAAGGAAACTCCTGCTTATTGAAGCACGGGTATGACATGGGACGAGCCTATGGAACAATGCTGAGCATTTCCATGTGGTAGAGGGACATTTCATAAAAAACTTTCTGAGAAGAACCATGGGTTGACCCAAAATGTGGTTATGCTGTGGATTTTGTTCAGCATTTACTACCAGGAAAACCCGAGCACGCTGCCAGCAGATCTTGGGTCTTCTTGCTCCCACCTCTCCTGCACTGTAAAGATCACACTGTTTATAGTTTTAGCTGCTCTATCACCCATGTGGAAATTGGCCCTTTATTTTGTGCTGCAAATGGTGTTGAAGGGTTGTTTCACTTGACACCTCGCCACAGACAAGATCACTTCAGGCAGGCAGAAGCCAGGCTGCATCTAAGAGCCTAGTTTTGATTTGCAGGAAGCTTTTGCAACACCGGATGGGCTGTAAGGGGACAGGCAGGCAGCCTGCCCTTTGCTACATTGGCATATCTTTGCAAACCACTCAGACAGATTCATTCCACGTGTTACAGTTTGCTTGTATGCTATGGCTACAGAAAGATTTGTAGGTGGTCCAATTTTCTAACGATGATGCCTTGAGATGGCTGAGTATAGAAGTGGAGTATTAGTGTTTTTACCTGTGCGTTGAAGCACAAATGGGGTTTTGCTGGTTTGTAAAAGAGGTGCCATGAATTCAGCGGGGATAGGGTTAATTTTCACAAGAAGCCAGGAGGGGAAACAAACAGGGTAATCGATACCATGCCGTCATGCTTCATGCTTGGAGTTTCAGTGAAGGAGCTGGCCAGGGGCAGGTGAATCTCAGCTTGGGAGCGTGCTGTTCATTGCGTGGTGAGAGAGTTGCTCTGTGTATTCCTTTGTTCCTATCAATATTATTGTTGTTACTGTTCATTTCATTTGCTGTTCTGTTAAGCTGCCCTTATCCCAACCCACAAGTTTTGCCTTTTTGTTCTGATTCTCCTCCCCACCTCACCGGGGGAGAGGTGACAGAGCGGTGGCGTGGTTCTTTGTTGCCATCTGGGGCTACATCACGACAAGACGATATACCTTAGACTCTTTGTGGTTTTTCTTCCCAGGACTTCTTCCTGTGAAGTAAACACCACACCTAAAATTCACTACGGTGAGTAATTTAACAAATGGTTTCACTTGAAAAGAGAAACAAAAGCATACTTATTTTGGAGAGGAGTTGGTAAAGTTGCTATTTTCCAGAAGTCTTGAAATTCCCTATTTCCCCTGCCTCCGTCCAAAGGTTCAAGCAAAGGCAAAGCACTTAGGGTTACTTTCTGGCCCTGAGGAGTTAAAAAAAGCATAGCTGGAAAGATCTAGGTAGATATAGTCAGAAGTTTCACTGAACAAAGCAGAGAAAATTGCAGCTCAAGAAACACAATGGAGACCTGCTGGCTGGGATCTGAAGATGACTGGTACGAAGGGTTGGAGTGATGTGCAGAGGAGGGATCTCGCAGGATGGGCAAAGCTGGCATGGGAAGTACTTCCCGCAGTGCAGCCCTGCACAACGCTTTGCAGAGGAGGAGGAGGGAGAAGTGGGCTGCAGCCCTCAAACCCAGCATGCAAAGACCCTTGGGCCCTTTTAGTACCGACTTCCAGACCTCCTGCCTTGGTGTCATCATGGTTTCTGGTAAATGCTGAGAAAAAACACTTTTTTTTTTTTTCTTTCTGGATGAGGCTTTCTAAGGGTGCTCAGAGGCCTCTGTGCCCTGGGACTGGGTGGGCAGGATGGCTGGAAGTCACTTTGCTCAGTGGGGGCCAGGGTCCTGTCTCTGCCCTATGGGACTGGGGGCACCACATGTGGCAGCAGGTACTGACCTTCCTGCAGGAGACAACGGAAGAGCTACCAACTTTGGCACCGTAGCCCGTCGCCCAGCTCACGTGGAGGTCCAAGGTCTGTGATACCATATGTTGTCACACGTCGTCACATGGCTTGTGCTAGAGGAAGGTTATTAGGACACGTGCATTTGACTCTCTGAACTGCTGCTTCGTATTTCAGATCTACTGGGAGCTTATGCTGTGGTTTCACAGTTTTGGTGGAATAAAACACCTGAGGTATGGGCAAGCTACAAATCACTTGGTGTTTGGTAATTACAAACAGTGTGAGCTGGTTGTCCCCTGGTCTGGCCTTCATAGGTTGGTCCTTGCATGTGTCCAGGGTGGTCTCAGAGTTATTGATTCATCTGCACAGAGGTGCTAGAAGTGCCTAAAAATGCAACGGGACTTCAGAGCGCTCACCACTGACATCTCTTACTGAGAGCTTGACCCCAGCTTGACAGTCCAAGAGATACATTCTGGTTTCTGACAGGACCTGCCTAGTCTTGTGCTGGGTTTATCACTTTTCTCTGACATTTAAATTTTCTTTATATTTCTTCTTACTGTGTTAAAATGCTTATTCTGAATCATAGAGTCACAGAATGGTAGGGGTTGGAAGGGACCTCTGTGGGTCATCGAGTCCAACCCCCACTGCCGAAGCAGGGTCACCTAGAGTAGGCTGCACAGGACCTTGTGCAGGCAGGTCTTGAATATCTCCAGAGAAGCAGAAGGGAATTTTAAGACTGCTTCAAGTGATCTGACACTTTAACATCTTAAAATTCTGGAGTGAATATACTTTCTAACCTTATGTAAAGCCAAATTCATGTGTATACCTATATTTAGGTATTTAATTTTGGATATTCTAAGCACAGATAAAGCACTATTCATATAAAACACATCTCTAAAAAGAGCTCCATCTCTTCTCAGTGCTCCAAATTATCTGACAAAGCAGTCCCTGTGATGAGTGGGTGATGTAAAAGGATAGTCAGATTTTTGCCAGGTTCTCTCACCTTTTTCCCTTCAAAAGCTTAGCACCAAGTTCAAGTGGAGGCTCAGTAGCTGTGTGTGGTGTTTACACAGCAGGCATTGTGAAGGTGTGTATTTGCTCACGTCAGTATGCATGTGTGTACATGAGCCAAAGCAATTGTGCAGGCAAATATTCATAGGATTATGAACCAGGTGTGCTCAGGGTTATTTTCCTTCCTTCTTCCCCCCTATGCAAAGTGAGGAGACTGCTGTCCACTGATGCTCCTGTAGTATCAGCAGAGGAAAGGGTAAAAGTCTTGATGGGCCTTTTTTTTCCTCTTTCTTGCAGGGATTTAAGGAGCAGTGGTAGCTGGGGTGATGCTGCCCTGTGAGCAACCCTGCAAGTACCCCTGCCACACTGGTTCTCATCCTCCCACCTGTGGGTAACCCACCCTGGTGAGACTGCTCAAAGACAGGGTGCAGAACAGTGCTCAACAGTTATTCTGTCACCTACCTAAAACAAGACTATGCTCTAATTCTGTACTGGGGCTCCCAGGAGAATCTCCCCTGTCCTCCTGTAGCTCAGGCTCTAGTGCTGCCTGTAAAGAACAGTGGGAGAGAGGGGAGGAAATAAAAGTTGAAAGCTGACTCTGGTTTCCTTCAAGTAGCTTGCACAGCTCCTGTGCACTTGTTTGAATACATCACTGAGCACTGATTTCCACCCCTTTTAACTTCCCTTTCTTCCCCCTCTTTCTGTTTTCCTTGATCTTCGCAGATGTACTCTCTCTTCCACAGGTACAGGAGCAGTTCAGAGATGATTTATTCCCCATAAAGCACCGCCTGACTGCAGAGGAGAGTGGGACTTCTGTTCATTTTGTCCTTGGGCTACCCATGTAGTAGAAATCCTGCCTTACGAGCATGCCAGTTCAGGTAGGTGAAGGTTGTGGCGGCCGGTGAGCTCCCAGGTTCCCTTAGCATCACCTCTTTCAACACTTCTTTTTGCCTTGTTTCACAGCATCTCACCTGCCCTGTGGTCTAAGTGAGGCCCAGATACACTCTTAAGCCCTTATCTGCCCTGCTTATTCCAGAGGGACTAACGTGTCCTCAGGGCGTGGAGTTAGTGGACCAGTTAATTCTTGCACAGTCCCATTCCGGTATAGCTTGACTCCCGTGGTCTGGCGGTCAGCGAGGTGGCCAGGACCTGAGATCACTCAGCACAGCTATGTTGTACGTACTTGTCCTCTCCAGCAATGGAGCCTTTTTCAGGTTCATCTCTGCTTTGGCAGGTCATATATCTGTGATTCATCAAGGCGTGAGAAAGAGTTTGGACAGATGAAAACATACACTTTTTGTAAAGCCAGCAGCCCTGTCTCTCAGTGATGAAGTTTGCTGAGTATGGACAATGTCACATGATTGTCCAGGCACCCGAGCTTTAGCATCTTCCTCCGTAATGAGTGTTCACAGAGAATGGTTGAGCTTGGAAGGGACCTCTGGCCGAAGCAGGGCCACCTAGAGCCTATTGCCGAGAACCATGGCTTTTGTATATCTCCAAGGATGGAGGCTGCACCACCTCTCTGGGCAACCTGTGCCAGTCCTCAATCACTATCACAGTGAAAAGGTGTTACCTGATGTTCAGGCTGAACGTCCTGTCTTTCAGTTTGTGCTCATAGCCTCTTGTTCTGTCACTGGGCACTGCTGGAAAAAGCCTTGCTCTGTCCTCTTTGCACCCCTCTGAAGGTATTTGTACACATTGATAAGATCCCTCCTGAGCCCGCTCTTCTCCAGGATGAGCAATCCCAGCTCTTTCAGCCCTTCTTCACAGATGAGATGCTTCAGGCCCTGCATTATCTTGCTGGACTCCCTCCAGTACGTCCACATCTCTCTCGTACTGGGAGCCCGGAAAGGAAAAAAAGCCTGCGTGGGAAACTACCAAAAGCATGAACCGAGACAGTAGTTGTGACCTTTTCTCTGTCCAGTCTAATGAAGGGGATTCAGCAGTGTGATCTTTTGGGTTTAATTTCAACCTGCCTCTCCGGCGAATTCAGTTAAACCTTGCATGCTTGGAGAGTTTCACTCTCGATGCATTTTCACCGTTCCATTTGCCAGTGAATTTCAGGTTGTGGTTTCTGTGTCACTCTACACAGAGTGCTGGTGGGTTTTTTTATTTTTTCCATAAATTAGTGGCAGAAACCTATTGCTAAAGGCTTTCATTTGCTGGACATACGAGGTCTCTGCCACTGTCAAAAAACCTGGAAGCTTTAGAATTGAAAAACACATTGAAAACCACTACAGTAATGTAGCTACTATAATCCTAAATCAATCAAATGCTGCTAGACGCAAGCATCAGCAATCATGTCTTGTACTTAGAGGTGTAATGGTGTTCCTTGGTGAAGGTGCTCATCAAAACGCAAAACAAAGAAACACCTTTGCTTAGTGAGGCAATCCTGATTGAGGAACTTCATCCTGGGCAGAGCACAATGAGGGGCACAAGCAGTGTCCCACAGCTGGGGCAGGGGCTGTGCCTTGGTCTTACTTCCATAGTGGTGGGAATTAGATGGCAGAAGACATGTAAATGCGTGGTGTGTTTGGTTGTCTGACATCCTGAAACGTGCCTAAAATGCAGAAGTTTTTTGGGCTGGAGGAAGTTGTGGCTTATTATGTGAAAGGAGTATTTTGACTTACATTTTGTTGTACCATCTCGCACAGAGCGGGGAGTCCTATTCGTGGATCAGGCCTTTTGAGTACTCAGCACAGAGCAAACCCAGAACAAAAGGGTGTCTGAGGCGAAACACAGGTGTTTTCTTCCATCTGCACACTCTGCAGGTGCTGCTCAAATGCAGCCCCTGGCTTTGGAGGAGCTCCTGTAAAATGTGCAGCTGAAACAAACATTATTCTTACAATTAGCTGATGCAGCTGCATTGACACAGCTACCAGCCTGGCTGCAAGCATAAGTCACTTGCAAAGGTTATCACAGCTAACCTAACTCGGGACACACCTGCACAGGGGTAGACAATTTTGTACTTAAAGGGACTGGTTTCAATCTACTTTTATTTCAATCAGTTATTCCCTTTGAATTGCCAGCTGTCCTCCAGAACAGGGCTGCCAGGAGCAGCAAGGTTGGCTTGGAGTAAAAGAAGGCCTTAGATCTTCCGTGATGAGAAATCAAAGGGCAAACTGAAAAAGCCGTGTCTGATATCCAGAAGCACGAAACACACAGGGCTGTAGGCAGTGCAATCTCCTGGGGAAAAAAAAAAGCCTCAGGAAAATCTGTCTTTCACAGTTGGTGTCTCAGTTTGTAATCCTGTCTCTGGGCATAGTGTCTAACATGTGCCACACAAAATTCAGGGGATGGTAGCTAATTCGCTAATTTTGTGACCACAGATGTCATTTGGTGCATTTCAGGAAAGTGCTTGCCCTCAGTGCCTCACATTTTGCCTTTAAACGGTCAGGAATGTATTTGCAGGCTGCCGTGACAATGGTTTAAATGACTGCCCTTTGTCTGATTCAAGAACAACTGTTTTGTCTAAGCAGAATTTACACATTTTCATTATGTTTCTTTAGAATACATCACATTTGTGCTGTATTAGCTTTCACAAAAAAAAAAAAAAAAAAAGAGGCTGACAATGAAGCCAGCTTGGGCTGTATGCTGAACTGCACTTTACTTGTCTAAATGCACTCGCTGGAGGCCGATGGGCTGCATTGTGTGCTCTGGAGTGGCAAAGCTCCAGTGTCATTTACACCAGGGTAACTCATGACAGGTCTCTCAAACTTCAGATTTAGAACAACGCCACTTGGCACTTGATGGGTCACATTAAATACGTTGAAAAATAATCATCAGGTCTTTGACCTGCACCAGCACAGAGAGGCATACATATGTACTTATCTGTATGTACATGCCCACATATATGTGTGTTTTAGTTCAGTGAACATTGTAATTCCCTGAATTCCTCCTCTCAGCTAAAGCATCCGGTCTGGAGCGTTCACCTGAGTTTTGGCCAGAGAAAGGCTAGAGCATTCAACCTTCTCTTTTCTTCCACTTGCGCTGGTGGAAGGTAGCTCAAAGGATGAGAAAACAAGCACTTGCTCATAAGAGTGTCAAGGGAGGTCTGATTTTCCTTTTATTTACTCCAGTTCTCTGACGCTTTCACAGTATCAGGTTTAGCCCTGCTGTACACAACATCAACAATGCTAGGGTCCACCCCACTGATATTCTGGATTACTGTGTTGTGTTTCTGTTGAGTTTATGGCTCAGTAGTGTTCTGTTTTCCTTTATTTTTGTCTTTATGTTTGACTTTCAAGACAATCTATCCTGTGGTTGCAAGGAAACGTGATAGCTGGGTCTGGTAGTGCTCAGAGGGAATTAACACTGGAGAGTAAGCTGAAGTGGGTTGCAAAGTAGATCTAAAAGGGGAAGGTGGAGGGAAGTTGTTACGAAAGGGGGAAAAAGGGAAAAAAGTTTGAAACAGATGGACTAGGATGGAAGGTTCAGTGGCAAAGGTGGAGCAGCTAGAAGCTGTGATGTGATGGTCGGTGTAGCTGAGTTTCATTGGCTGAGTATCCGGGGAATCTAGAGGGACTGTGCTTTGGTGCAAGAAGAAGAACTTACCCTAATGACAACTTTGCTCCAGATGCATTGGCTTGGTGACCTTAAGACTCCAACCGGGCATTGTACTGATTATCTGCTTGGGACTGCAGAGATGATAGCAATGCCATATCATGTTTGTACAGGCTGCAGCTTTCCTTATCACCTGGTTAGACTGCACAACTATTCAGATTCACGCAGTTTGCAGTTTAATTAGACCTTATCTTCACTTTTAAGACTGTGTGCCCTGATGTGATTGGGCAATGGTAACGGCTGCCCTCATGTAATTTTTTTTCCCCAGACCTGCCTCCTTTAATCTTTGGCGTGAATCAGGCAGTGATGGTCACCAGGGCCTTTTGCAGTATGGTGGATGCTCATATCACTGTGGGCTTTTCTTCTGTGGCAGCAGGGACTTTTGTCTCCCTTGTGCTGTGGTCTCCCTGGTGTTCCTGCACACCTGCGTGCTCTGATGCTTTTACTATGGAGCCCTCCAAAATACCACCTGCAGGTGCTTATGTTTGCCTGCTGCTCCTCCGAGGACACAGCTCCAGGACAAAGAGCCATTGGCTTAGTGACCTTAAGACTCAGTCTGCGTGTTGCACTCATTATGACAGAAATCTCGTATCTTCTCTCAAAATCTGTTTTTACTTCAACAAGACACTTTCATTATAAGTCAGTCAGTTCCTTTTTCTCCTGTAGGTGATGATAGCATTGTCACATATCGCTGCCGTGTGTGCAGCTCCTTTCTGCACAGCTGGCAAAGGTTAATATGGTTCATGTACAGCTGGCAAAGGTTAATGTTGTTCACATGAAGTTGCAAGGTTTAGGTCTTAACTATCCTGTCTGCTGTTTAGGTATTGCTGCAGTTCAGAGAACCACAGGTTTTTTTCAGCTGGCTATCAATGGAAAGTTTGGGTCTCATTTCCTCAAAGTAATCTTGGTGTTTTCACAATGAGTCACAGCTGAAGTCATGGACTTTTGAACTCTCATCACGGGCAGGTGCTGATTCTTCTGCAATGACTGATGAGTTACTTTTCTATAATGGAAATATGGGCGTGCTAGCCAGACTTACTGGGCAAATTAAGCCACTGGTTTTCTGGGTGGGGGATCCTTCAGCACCTTGTAGTGGGTGCAGGAGGTAAGCGTGTGCCAAAGCAGAAGCAGGAGGAGCTGAGACAGGCACAGAGCGAGCTTCGAGGTTACATCCATCGTTGGAGAGCCATCCTCTAGAGAGACAGGTTGATGGCAAATCTGTTTTACTGGTTTTAACAGCACACACACAGAAGGTGGGACTCCCAGGGATGAAACTACGGGCTTTGGCTTTGCAAGTTACCTTACACCACTTCTGTTTCTTCCAGGAGCTGCTGCCCACGGCATGGTGCAGGCTTTGAGAGACTAACCTTGCTGCATGTCACGGTGCTGACGGCATCCTCCTCTCCACAGCGATGGGAGCGAGCAGCGGGGGAGAGCTGCCCACACAGAAGCAGCAGCGAGCACAGTCCTGCATGGGGACTGGCGATGGACACACAGCTGTCAGTGTGTGCTTCAGGATCGCTCCTCATGTGGCTATAGGCTACGCTGCCATTACTGAAGCAATTAATCAACCCTGCCATCATACCCTTATAAACATCCCATTCAGCACTTGCCCTTCTGTGCTTGGGGCCTGCCACCTCCTCTGGTTGTGATGAAAGACCAACATCTGACATGTGACCTTTATCAACAGTGTTCTGCAGCCATTTTTCAGGCAAGGCAGTGTTAGCTACAGGTACATTTTCTCTTCTCCATTTACAGTGAGCTAGGATAGCCTTTATCCTCCCCACACCATGCCAGCTGCCAGCATGTGCCATCTGCATGACTGCTTTCTGCTGTTCCCACCGCCCACCTGCGCAGAGCCTGCCAGCAGCACGGAAAAGCAAGGTAATGCTTCCATGAGGATGCTTCCCCAGCCACAAGAAGGATCCTCAGCCCCTGCAGAAATGGGCATTTGCTTTTATTATTTACCTAACACTGGCTTTGGAAATGGTCCCAGCCACTCAGGTGGCATAGTGTTTCTCTGGACATTTCTCTTTCCCAGCAGGCAGGGGTTATGGTCTGCACACAGAGGGACAGAAGTGTCCAGTTACAGGTAACAGGCAAAAACATTACAGCATGCAAGAAGCAATGCAGGTGTGATAAATATTGCATGAATGTGTTTGGGTTTTGCCCACGACCCTCTGTGGCCTTGGGAGGGAGGGCTTTTTAGTTGAGGGCAAAATGTAAGGTGAAAAAATCCTTATGCATCTGAAGCAAATGCTCCATAAAGCTGCAGCACAGGCTGCTACCGCACTGCAGTGTGATCCCATCTGGACTTCAGTCTAAAGAGACAGAGAGCAGCTGTTGCAGGGGCCCTACCTGATTTTGCTTGGACCTAGGAGGAGGAAGTATGAAATATACTGTGGTCCCCTGGCAATACTGGACGTACTTACAAGAAGCTTAATGGGTTTTCAAATTAGGAGCATTCATAGTACAACATCAAAAATGGTTTCAGATCAAGTTCTGCCTTATTCTGCCTTGTAGGCAGGAGAACCCGTAAACAGAGTATTTTACAGTATTCATTCTCTGTTCTTTGATTTCTTAAACTTGCTTTAGCGGCCTGATATGTCACCATGCCAGAGTGCATGAGAGTCTGGGAGAAAAACTCAAGAACTCAGTCTGTGGAAATCTGGAGAAAAATGTCTTTCATTTTTGTTTCCATGACTGTCCTCTTGTCCTCTGTCCAACAGAGATCTCCACAAATGGAGGAACACCACTCACACCAAGCCACCTATGAGCTAATGGTCAAGGATCAGATTTCTGCACTGGAAACATGGTCATTGTGTTCAGGGTGAGAAGTTTATACCCACCGGTATAACAAACATAAGCACTTGCCCAGGGAAGTAAGGTGCAGGTTATTTATTTAATCTTTAGAACAATCTGAGTCCCTTTTTTCTTTCCTCCCTGAGAAAACTCCACAGGGGACTGCAGACAAACTAGGTTATTCTTTTTATTATTTCTTTTAATCAGGGGGTAACAGCATTCGTCAGTCCACATTGCTTCTGACACATTGAAAGCTGTGAATGAATCTTGGAGCCCATAAGTCTGATTTATGTGCCTATTTCCACCACTTTGACACCATAAGGAAATGGCAGACGAGGCGTGTATGTGATGAATATCCACAGAAAACAATGTATGTGCCAACAAAACAGCTTCAACTATCCTTAACGCAAATGAGAATTGGTCTCTCAGCATCCAGGTGTTGCTCTCAGCTCATGATACCTGTCAGCAGCAATGATGATAAATCTCAGCAATTCAGAAGCTCATCAGTTCTTCCCCTTCTCATGCTGGGTCCGTGTTTGCACAAGGAGCTAGCTCCTTGGAACTGCAGAAAAGGGACCACTAAGGAAATCAATACGGATTTTTCCTACTGTTTTCTCTTTCAGCATACAGAGCAACCTGAGGACTTCTGAAGCGCAGGGTTTTCTTTCTTTCTTTTGTTTTTGAATCAACCACAAACTTTCATTCTGAATGGTAAGGCAGTGGAAATAAACAATAGAAATAAAACAGGAGAGAAAATAGATCCCTGGGTCTGAGTGTTTCTAGCCCAAGGACGCACTTCAGCTTAGCTGCTAAAGCATCTGCCTGCAGCTCGGTGGGAGAGGAGCACCCCCAAGATGGTGGCACTCAGGGAAGGGGTGCAGTGCGCCACGCCCCAGCGTCTGTGGCAGAGGAGGAAGAAGGTGGCATCAAGGGGCTTGGGTGACTACATCCACAGAGGCAGAAAGGAGAGGCTTGTCCCCACGTTCACCCCAGCCTTGCTTCCTCTCTGCCATGGGACTTTCACCCGCCCTCTGCCGCTCTGCATACAAACCAGGACCCTGCTGTTGATCACTGCTCCCCTTACTCTTCTTGCACACCATACCTCTCTCCACCTTTCCTACTTCTCACACGATCCTCTCACCCACATCCTCCCCTTAAATTTCAACTTCTCCTCCTCCTTGACCCGATTCTGCATCTTGATTGGGAAACAGGGCTGCCTCTCTGCAGTGGGGGCCATGAGAGTGATGCTTACCCCCTAAGCCATGCAGGTGATTTTCGTACCAGCATTTGTGCTTAGCAGTATGGGGCTCCTGGTGGCATGGGAGCTTCTGGCCCCAAACACCTGTGTCAGACAAAGCCCAGCCTCTGCATGAGCCCTGGGGGGCCCAGAGGGCTGGGCAATGTCCACTGATTTCCTCTTGTCCTTCTCCCTGACAGATGTCACCATCTCAGTTTTCCAGCCAGCTGCAGATGCAACAGCAGTGCTGTGGTGAGATGATCAGGGACTCTCAGACTCACGTGGATTTGCTTTGAGGGGGTGCTGTGGGACCCTAATGCTGTCATTACACTCGCATGAACTTCTGCTCCTCCTTCCACCACTTGTCTGACCCGTGTTCACCCACATCTCAGGGCTGTAGTGGAAAGTCTTACACCGAGCATGCACCTGGAAGGTCAGGTGCATCAAACAGCAAGGAAGGACAAAATGTGCTCCTCCATCGCTGGTCAAGACCTCCTCCACACCAGCCCTTGGGGCCATCCATGGAGAGCAGGGCAGAGACTGCAGAGGACATGCAGGCGATATGGGAAAGCATGGTACCAAGACCTTGGCCCACCACAGGCAGGCTGCTGCAGAAGAGCAAATCTGCCAGCTGGGAGGTTTTATACAGAATCTCACATTAAATAATTACTGCAGGAGCCTGAAGAGGATGACATCCAGAAGGACCTTCCCTGTTCCTTGCCTTTCAGGGGAGGGATGTGGGCTGTTTCCATCTTTGGGTTGCCTGGCACAGAAGGGCTTCCCCGTGACACTGCAGGACACTCATGAACCCGCCCAGCTCCTCAGCGCTTGCTGGCACGAAGGCAATGCCTGGGCTGGTGGTCTGTCCACCTGCCTCTCCACGGCTTCTCCCTGGTGCTCTCAGGAGATCCTGAGACCACCACCCATGCTCACCATGGTCTGGGTGCCCTGCACGGTGGAGCTGTGGCACGCAGAGCTGTGTGTGAGCACTCCTGGCCACAGGTGAGTCCCATACCCACCTTTTCATTGGCACGTTGTGCTGTGGCCTCTGGGTCTGGCGTTCAGGGAGCACCGTGCTCCCACCAACTGTTGGCTCTGTGTGCGGTCACACGCCAGCTGCCATCCCAGGGTGCCCAGGAAGTGTGCTGTAGGAAATGGGCAGTGAGGTGAAAAACAGGTGTCTGAGGGTGTTTTTTTTTGGCTGCACTGGCTCTCTATAACTATCACCCCAGCATGCCATGAAATAGGAAATTTGGCAAAACACTGCTTTGCTCTTTATCTTTCCTGCAGCGACAGCTCTCAGCATCTTACCTGGCTGTGACAAAAAAAAATCTTTCTTTAATGCTGAAACAGATGATGCCAAGCTCACATATAGGGACCTGTAACAGTCAGCGCACACCAGAGTGCTGAAAACAGGAAGTTCAGTATCACTTTGAGCAGGCAAAACTTTTAAAAACAGTCTGAAAAGATATATAATGCCCATGTTTCCGGTCTCCAGGCAACATTGCCCAACTTCCCACCCTGGATAATAAGCTTGCATACAACTCCTGGTAATGATGCCTTTTTTCCCATTACTTCGGTAGTGCCCTTTGTGGATACCTGTGTCCCCATTGCTTGAACTGATGCAACACAGCAGACGTGCAATTACTTCTCAGCACACTGAAGGAAAGCCCCACCTTGAAAAAGGACTTGACCTAACTCAGACTAGTTGACTTTATGGAAATGGGAGTTGCTGCACTTCGACAATATCCCTTCCTCCTCACTTCAATTTTTTTCAGCATTGGCATTTTGCATGTGCCCTTGGACACCTCTCTCACAAGAACAGATTACCAGTGGCACAAACTGTACTGGCTTTACACATCCCCAGCACGGCTTAATGCTGTGGGGCAATACTACAAGGGTGGGATGATGCAGCCTTGGCAGAAGCGAGCAAGATATTGCCACCTATTTTCAGCCCTTGGTGTGTCTGCAGCCCAAGAACTACTCTGTTTTGCTCCAAGCACTGTGTTACCGAAGAAAGACTGACAGCCTGAAGATGTCTCTAGGAACAGCAGCAAAAATTAATCCTTTGAGATTTCATGAGATAGCCATGATACTGTGTGCATTTCCAGGTGGGCCCTGGTGTGTCGGATGGATGGGGGAGACCGGAGGTCAGCGGAGTCTCTTTTGGCACCAAGAAATCAGGACTGTTACTGGTGGCACAGCTCATACAGCATCACCAATCTGCAACAGCCAATGGTAATGCTGAGGTCCCAGGTTGCCTTCATTTCAACACTTGTAGAAGACCACTAGTGCTCAGGTGATTTCCTTTGGTTATTGGACTGCAGGAAGCTAAGCAGCAGCAAACATCCACGCCATGCTTTGAAGGCATACGGCACTTGGCTGTACGATGCATCAGTGCTTTCTTCCCCGACCCTGGACATCAGCAGCCATTTTTACTGCATCTGGGTTTTGGGCCCTGTGCAGGAACAGTTTTGCCCAACCAGCCTCCTTTCTGCATGTAGGGAGCTGGTGTCACTGCAGTGATGTGGAGGCGGAGAAGCAGGATGGTGAGGGAGGGAAGCAACAGTGTACAGGGGGTTTTGGCTGTTTGCAGGGGGGCAGCTGACTGCGGAGGAGGTGGGTCCGTGCTGGCTCTCAGCAGCCTCCCATGCCCATCCCTGCAGCCCCTTCATCACAGCAGAGACTGAGGCCACGGCATGCCCGACCTGTGCTCCAGCACTGCTGCCAGGGGGAAGACACCCACGCATCCTTTCCCATGCGTCCTCTCCCATCCTTACCAATACACTGAGTGTTTCAAAAGCAGTAACAAGAGCAAGCTTCCCCATGAAAACATCATGCCTTGGTGCCTGTCCTTTGGCCCCCACTCTCCTGGGAGCCTCACCCACACGCTTGCTTTGGGTCGGCTTACCAAAGGGCTCCCTGCCTCAGGCAAACCGTAAGCTGCGTCTTCTGTGCTGTGCCAGCACAGAAATCTCTCGCTTGCACAAGTGCAGTATCCTGGGCTTGTGGCTTACAGCCAGTTCTTACAAAAAAAGCGTGGCAGACCCAGGTCTGGAGGCCTGGGCGGGGATGTCAATAAAATTTCTTGATTAAAAATGCCCCCTAAATCAAACCTGAAGGCCTCACCATGCTTTTGTTTAGTCCTTTCGTCAGGCAAATATTTCTTAACATCTGTTGGGAAACATTGAAGTTCATATGGTGGATTTTTTTCCGATTTTGGAGGGTTTTTTTTGGTTAGACTTTCCCTTTTTTGAGTTCATACGCTGGAGGCCTAAGAGAAGTGTGGTGCAGAAGGAAAGTGTCTGGAAGTGATTTCAAGTAGAAAGGCTGGTGTCACAACATTCTCAATGGCTTCAGAGATACCACTGTGGGTAGTCTGCCACTTCTTCCTGACCGTCCTGCTGTTTGTGTCCTGGGGCCAGGTGGGGCTGTGTGCTCCAGAAGTGCAGTAGCTTTTTGGTGGTATGCCCTCACCAGTGCAAGCTGCAGCAACCATGAGCTGCTCCAGCTTTTTGTTTGAGCTGGTGTGGCCCTTGTGGTCTGCAAAAGGATGAAAAATGCAGAAGAGTTATGGCAGACTACCAGCAAAATCCTCATGATTCAAATCAGCTCAGAGGCAACAGCTGAAATCACAGTAGCTCTTACTGAAGCAGGAAGATCATATGTCAGAGGGAGGGAGAGAGAGAGAAAAACAAGACACTTTATAAGAAAAAGGGATAATTTTGTAGGTGGAATAAGAAAGAGTAATTGCACTGACAGTCTTCTCCAAGAAAGGGAGTTTTGCTGGTGGTCTCTGTCACATTCTGCCCGTCTTTCCTGTAGCTCTGGCTGAACAAATCTTGCTCTTTTCTCCCTTCCCTAATGTGGGATTAAGTGATTTTCCAGCAAAGCCACAAGCAGCAGTAGGGTGTGCTTACGTCGTGGGCCCTCCATCCCAAGCCACCTTCCCTACTGGCAGGTGTTTTGAAGCAGTATTCTATAGTTATGATGTACCGCAGGGAAGGTGTCTCTTTCCAAGTAATCCTGAAAAATCAGCACCCTGGCAGGCAGATAGCAACACGTCAGAGCTGTGCCACAACTACTACACTGGAACCACATCAGGTGAGCACTGGTATTTCATCACCGACACAGATATTTCTGTGTCAGTAAGAAAACTCCTGGCCTGCCCTCTTACTACTGTGAAGTCCAGCCTTCAAACACGTGCTCAGCTGGTGATCGAGTCGGGAAGAGTCGGGGCTCGGGGCTTGTTCAGTCTCTGTACATTATAGGGGAGTGGTAAAACAGACAAGGCTCTGGCAATCCAGGCAGCGGTTCGGTCCTGGCTCCCATTAGTTAGCTCCCAGGTGTTGCCCTTCTTTCCCAAGAGAGACACCGGGAGTTTCGGACGGCTGGGTAAGGCTTGCTCCGATACTGCAAATCCCAGAAACGGAGGTACACCTATGCTGCTCCCCTGTGTCTCTTCTCACACCACTGCTTCCATGCTAGCACCAGGGCACCAAGTGTTTACCTGGTGGCTTCCACTTGTCTTCAAATAATTTCTGGAGAAATTTTTTAACCCCCAAAGTGTCTTTTGAACATATGATAAAATCACAGAATCCTACTGGCGGGCTCCTTGCTCAGCATTGTGATCTTAATGAACTAAAACCACACTCGGAAACAAGGACTTTGATCAACAGGAACTTCAGTGTTGACTTTACACATAAAGCAGTGCTAAAAATGTAGTAAGTCTCAGCAGTTACCATTTTGAAAAACAAGTACTAGACTGTGAAATCTTTTCATGGGAGCACTTTGTGCTACTGTTTCTTCAAAACCAGGAGCTTGAAATAAAACAGAAAGACAAATTTCTCCAGAGAAGTCTAGCCCATCTTTGATTCAGAGTGCAGGGGAAAATAAAAGAAAGAAGGAAAGAAAAAAAGAAGAGGCTGACTGGTCCAGGGAGAGCATGGAGGTGCCCCCAAGTGAGCACAGCAAATCCGTCAGACCGGCTTGATGGTGGCAGCGAGAGGTTACGTGGGGTTATTCACATAGTTGTGAATGCATGGCTCTTCAACATGGTCTGCTGCACCTGGTCCACCCCTGATGGTCCCAGGAACCTGAGGACTTCATGCTCCCAACTGAGGAGCACAGCCTTGGGTCCTGGCATCCTGGATTTGCAGTGTGTGCTGGGGACTTAAGTGTCATTCACCATTTCCAGGCACTGTGTTCCTGCGGTGCCTAGCCTGTGTGCATTGGCTTCCCAAAGTGAGGTATGGGCCTTCTCTGCCAGATTGCTGCTGAAAAATTGTTTCTAGCCCTGTCCATTAGCCAGCTAGGTTGTTTTGGAGGACACCAAGTTGTCCATGCCTTTCCTGAAAACCATACAAAGAGAGGAAGAAGAAAATAGGCATTAGTAGTTGGTAATCAATTCCATTTATATAAAATGATGAGTGTTACGAAATGAAACTATTTGACTTTCAAACACACAAGGAGACTTTCTTAAATCCTTCTGACATGGTATGTAAACACCACCCCAGGCAGCATGAGGAAATTAGCTATGTTCCCGCTCACAGAGATCCCAAGAGGTCAAACTTCCGCAGGGAGGTTATCAGGCAGCCTTTGCCAACACCAAACAGCAAGGTGGCCATTTCACACATGTGAAGGGGCAATGCTGCATCCCCATGAGGTTTTTGACAGGACATAGTCTGCCAGTTAAGCACTTGAGCTACACGGCTGGAGTTCTGAAAACTGGAGGGAAAGAAGACCCCAGAAGGGTAAGATCTGGGGGCTTGCAGCTAGTCAGCAGCAAGTGTCAGGTGAGCTGGGCAGGGTGCAGTCACTCTGCTCTGCCAGTGTGAGCCCGCCTGCTGCCCACCTCGACCCCCCACTGCCTTCATGCACACTGCTCGGCAGGCACAAGCGGATGAGCAGGTGTTTCTTGCAGTGAGGTCAAACAGCTCTGGTATCTCTACAGAGATTTTGAAGCACCCTGCTAGCTCACCCGTAGGAGAACAGACCATTTTCCGGCCCAATGCTGGTGGCCATGCTGCATCAGTAATTTTTCTTCCTGGTTATTTGTTTTTGTTGCTGTGATTCACAAGCAGGTAGATGCTTGACTGTAAGTTGTGGTAGTGACTCAAACGAAACATAAATGCTGAGAAGAAGAGGGAGAGGCTTACAAGCTTAGCAACAGTGCCATTTTCCATCGTTATTCGGTCAGGGGTTAGCTTGCACCAGGTTTCTGATTTCATCAGAAAACTTTCAGGGTAGCAAACATCCTCTCGTTCTTTAAAGCACACAAGTTTTATCACAAACAGTCTACGCAGTGCTAAATATTTAGAAGTCCATCCTGAATTACACCCTGGATTGCCAAGCAAACCTTTCTGCCTCTAGTATTGCTGGTTTTCCTACCTATATTTTTTTTCTCAGTATTGTTCTGTGACAAATTTTAGCTTCCTGTTTATGAGGCATGCAGTACAAAACAGATTTTAAGGCCAAAAGGTTGAGAGTTTATTAGCTAAGAAATATGAATTACTGCATTAAGAGGAAAGACCTGATCTTTCTGAAACTGCTTATTGTGTTTTCCAAGGCCCCTTTTCTTGACTAAGCATCAGTACATTATTGTGATACGATTTTTCAAATTATAAGGAACAGAAAAGGAAAAAAAGAAAGGGGTCATCAGGTGACCAAGAGGAAACAGTTTATGACATATTTACCCGCCTCCTCCTCTTCCTCCCTTTGTACTTATTTGCTTTCTTTGTCTCCCACCCACACCTCCCTTCACAAACATGTGTCCCAGGATCAGCACAAGAGATTTTTATTTCATTATATTGTGTTTGAATACGGTGTAGGGAGGGAAAGGTGAGGCTTTTTCTTCATCAATACAAACATAAACCACCTGGTTTATCCTGGTGAGGAAGGGAAGTTGAAAGAACAAAAAGGCTTGGGAGAAACCAGGAAATAAATCCTCAGGCTTTCAGGATTCACTTGAGTTATTTCATCTACCTATTTCTGTGCTTTTTGGAGCTCCCTGGCTCCCTTCCCTGTTGCTGCTTTTCTGCATGTACCTCCTCCCCCATGGACAGGGCAGCAGGGAGCGGGGACCAAGGAGGGCAGCAGGCTGTGCCGGTTGGGATGGCTAACCTGGGGAGAAGGAGGAAGGTGGAAGGGATGGTAGGAGCAACTCCAGCTCCCCGGGGTCCCCTTGTGCCACCACCAGCAGACAGCAGCTCCTTGGCACCTCCACCCTGATCCTCAGAGATGCTCCTGGGGCCAGAGTGATGGAGAGGATGGTTTTGCACGTGAATGGTGTGGAAAGCGGGACGCACACACGTCTCCTCATCCTCAGCAAGGCGGGAAGCTGTCCGTGCTGCAGACCGTGGACTAACCAGTCCAGTCTCTGCTGCATGAAACAGTGATAGTAAGGTTGCAGAGCCCAACACTGCTACCCCTGTCAAGCATTTGGTGGCTGCCAGTACAGGACCGCTGTACCTGGTGAGTAAGCCTGGCACAGGCAAAACAATGCCAGTCCAATGCCAGGGGCTCTTTGCAGGGCTGCCAGGAAAGGTAAGTCACAGCACAGCTGCCTTGGTGGGTTTCTCCACCTCTCCAGCGCCTGTTCGGCTCAGGCATTTGTCTGGCACGGCTGCTTTCCGGTGAGCCTTTCCCTCTTTCAGGCAGCAATGTGCTATGGATCCTCATTGCTCATTCTTGACTGTAAGCCTAAGTCCGCAGGGAGCCAAGAGCACAAACACAGCTGGAAAACCCTCTCCCACTGCTGCTCCCTTGACGAGGTGCCCGGCAAGCATGGATACACATGGGTGGGGGCACATGTGCCCATTCAGTGCAGCCCCTCGACACACTTGCTCCCACAAATGGCGCCTTCCCCTGCCTGGCACACACCCTTGGTGCCCACGCCTACTCGCAGCAAAGCAGCAGCCCTCCTCTGCCTTCTCTGCACCCATCTTTCTCACTGAGCACACCCTGTCCCCAACTCCAGCAAGTCACCGGGGCATTGTCCTGCAACGCAGGGGTTGATCTGGGACCAAGCTCTGTCAAGGGCAATGACATTAAATTTGGTTAGACCCACTGCTGACTTCAGGTGCATCCCACCTTCGTGAAAAACGCCCCATGGATATATAGCCCACCTTTTGACTGGGGTGATAGGGTATTTTGTATGTAAAGGATATCATTTTCTGAACAGCTTTAGCAACAGCTGAATAAGCCTAGTCACTGCAAACAGTGGAGATCATTTTCCACCAGCAGTGCTTAATAACAAAAAAGCCTTAATCTTTCCCCCTTGGCTGAACCATTTTAATCAACGGGAGTTCAGCAGGACTCACTTCTGCTTTCATCTGCTGCACGCAAATCCAGGGGAACTCCAGATCCTGCCCTTCCTTAACTTGCCTATCTAAGCAGGTTACCATACATGGCTTTTGAAATGCTTTATGCCAGACTATGCTGAGCTGAGCAAAGCAGAGCAGGGACTGGGAATATCTGTGGTCCTCACAGTCATGCTGATTTATTCTGAGTGCTCTTTCACACTTACAGCAGCTGATCTGTGTTACATCTGTGTATTACTGCTTGTTGCAGCTGCTCGTCGTGCAGAGGGAGGTCTGCACTTCAGCCACAGAACTAATGTATCACAGGAAAGGACAGAAGAGTCATCCCCAAACTGCCTACATGGCTGTGGCTGAGACCTCATTAGGATGAACAGCCACCTCCGTGCAGGGAGAGAGGTTAGCACTGGTCTCAGTTCAGCAAAACATCTGACCACATGCTCAACACTGAACCCATAAACTGCTCTGCTAAGCCAGCTGCCATAATCATGAGCTGTCTATTATTTAAATATGCCAGTAAACAAGGTTTTCATTGTCTTTGGACTTTTACTCCCAGTTACTCTGCTCAATCTGTCAATAAATGCTTTTTGGGGGACTGAAAGCCAACATTTGCAGTAGACACACCCTGGCCTGGGACACTGTGAACACCATCACATGCTTGCTGTGGTTTTCCGATCACTGATTTGCTGCTCTCATTTGTTTTCTCCCTAATGACTTTGCTCACTTGGCTGCTTTTTTTAATTGATTTGTTACTACTTTCCCGTTTGAAAACTTTCTGCACAGTGAGCACAATGGGGAGGTGTCCTGTGTGCTCCCACCCCTACCAATAACACCCAGGGACAGACCTAGGCACACCTCGCCCAGAGGCTTGCAGGTAGAGCAGGGACCTCTCCAGCAGACACAAGTGGCTCAGCACCCGTGGGTTCACTTGCAATGTTTTTCTTCCCAATTCCCCTGAAAAGCTGCTGCTTTTAGTATCATGAGGAAAACTCATCATTTTGAAACTTGGGATGACAGATAATGACAGTGACCTGCCAAATACAGCAAGTGTTTATGGAAGTATCAGGAATGCAACCAATGGGTTCAAATCATCTTACTAACTGGCAAGCCTGAACAGTATAAACAAGCAGAAGACACTCCTGCTCTCAGACATTATGGTTGCAGTTAATTTTCTTTTTCTTGTAATACTTCAGGGTTTCAGGTTTTGATGCCTACAAAGGATATCAGAGTTCATGAGAGCTGCATCAGTGTGCTATTAACTTAGGGATCCTCTAGAATTTAAGCTGGTATTAAAAAAATTAGAAATAAAACCAAACATGCTGGGGAAAAAAGCCCCTCTTTTTCCCCAGCATATCTGCAGCTGGCTGATTGCTGAAAAATAGAAATGGAGGAGGCAAACGCAAAGTGCTTCAAGAGCATACGCCTATTACTTCCACAGGGCTGTACTGCAAGGAGGAGGTTCATAGACGGGTGATTGCAGGATTGGAGGGGAATCAAGACCTCAGAGAATTGAGAGTGGTCCTGTCAGCTCCAGACTAGTGCTTCTCATCCAGCCCAGGGCAAGCCAGTCCTCTCCACCTGGCTGGGAGAACCATTGCTGGCTGTGGCTACAGCCACAGGCAGCTGCAATTGGGCAGCGATTGCACATGGCCTAAGGAGGCAGCAAACCCAGTTTTCCTGGGGAGAACAGACCCAGCACTCCCATTATTGCAGTGGCACCCAAACCAGTCAGGTTCATGCAGCAGCATCCTGGTGAAATCCATCAGGCAAACAAGTGCAGAAAGCTGGGCCTCTCAGTGTGTGGAGCTCTGCAGGCTCATGTAAGCTGCCTTGGAGAGGCTCCTGCTTTTCTTTTGAATGGTTTTGAGATGCACATTGTACCTCCCTTCCAGTAGCACTTGGCAAGAGCCTGAGGGTCAGAGTATGGACAGGTCTAGGAGCCTGCCCAGGTTGTCCACCTGCTGCTAAAATTTCCAGCAAGGAGAAAGCGAGCAACCAGCAATGATTAACCTCATGGTCCTGGTGGTCAGTGGCTGCTGCTCAAGCCTTGCATGCACTCGGTTCCTTCCACCCCTTTGCCCTGTCACTAAAGTAAGCATGGCATGAAATTCATCCAATGACATCTGAGGGTGGACAGGGCTGTGGAAGACCTAGTTCCACTTAGACACTATGGATGAGAACTGTTGTTAAGCAGGTCTCTGGAGCGTGAGTGCATCCGGCAGCGCAGGGAATCCCCTACAGTGAACAAGGGCTGCGTGAAATCCAGCTCTTTTAGCCCAGACTATACAAAAAGTATTCGTGTGATGCTGGGTTGCAGCCACACTGGGAACAAGAGCCTGCCAGAACCACACTGAAATTTGATTATGCTCAGGCAGCTAGGAGAGCAGGAACTCTATAGCTGTGTAATGCGGATCTCCCAACCTGAATTGCCCTGTGATTCTGTGATCTGCCTCTTCCAAAGAAACCTGTGCACTGGAACATGCCGCGTAAAGCCCACACTGCATTCACTTCATGCACTGGTGCATGCAGCCTACCGACCAGAAAGGCAACAGTGCAAAGGCTGAAACATGAAGGGGGCCTTAAGGAAGTTGTGTTCAGGTTTGGCTTTCCCGCCTGTTTTCTGTGAGTTTGTCCAACACCACAGGGCAAACCTTTGACTTACAGAGAAAGCACAAGCTCTCTGCCTCCGACTTGGACGATCTGCTGATCCAGGCCATTTATCTCCACTGAAATGATGGGGCAACACCGACTTGCATCAGGTTATGGTTTGGCCATATGTCACAGCTTGTGTCAAGCACCACGGGACAATGGCAACAGCAGACCCTATCATGCTTATCAGAGGCCTTACTAGCAAACCCTGGTAAGGTTTATTTTTTCTGTGGTGGCCTGAAAGCTGTTCCTGTTTTCCCACACTTAACTCCAGAGAGGCTCTGCTGCTATCAGGCATGACTTACATTTCTGTAACTGTAAGCTCAACCAAAGCTGCTATTTTTAACCAGAATTTTAACTTTCTGTGATGGCTGCTATCAGCCCTCTCTGGCCTTCTTGTGCCACTTTGTCAGTGCTTGTGACTGGTTGTTCTACCTTGACATGAAAAGTCGAGGCTGACTGTGACAAGTGGACGGAAAGGGTTTCATGGCTTCGGAGACCTTTTCTGCCCCTGCTCAGAAGCCTGCAGACTTTGTAACATCCTGCTGTGAATATAGACTGGCATCTCAAGTTTGCTGCTGTCCCACTGTCTGGGCTCGCCACCTGCACAGGTCACAAGACCCACAAGACTTTAACTGGGATGTGCTGTGATATCAAGAGATTGAAAATCCTTCCTGCACCCCAAGGTTTGCCTGGATTACCTGCTTACCATGGCCCACGCATCCTGTCGAAACCATGGTCGCCCACCCACCCGGACCAAGACAAGAGGTCATCTTACCCTGCTGTTGGGAAGGGAAAGCCAAAGCCTGTGCATAGGGCTCACCGAGCTCCACTTGTGCCAGATGCATTCAGACAGCCTGAAAAAGTGCTGAGTTTTCTGCAGCTGCATCCACCAGCAGGAATTACCAGTTCGGCTTTACACCACATCTACAGCAGCTCTGCTTACAGCAGCTAGAGGGGACCTGCATGGGTCTTAGAGGGAAACGTAGCCGGGCTGTGTGGGGTTCCCTGCCTGGGTGGGTGGCTTCCAGCCCCACCAACACAGCCACGAGAGAAATGCTCATCCCCAAGAGCACGAAGAGTCACAGAGTTCAAGAACAGGACAGGGACTGTTTTTCCGTGCCCTACATTACCTCAGTGAGGATTTTTTTGTGCTCTGTGACCTATCTCCACACCATTCATCAGATATAAAACAGATAAATAAACTGTGTATGAGATACAAACACAGTCAGGATGATGCCCAAGCCATGTACTTCAGAGACATCACCACTCTGTTTTTTCCCGGTTGAAGGAAGGATTATGACACCAGCCATGCCGCAGTCGCAGTGTGCAGCAGCTTCACGTTACCGTTTACAGCTGCCAGATCCGATCCGATCTGGCCAGAACAGGGGGCAGGTTAACAGTTCACTGCAGAGACCTTGTTGCCCGCACCATAAGGCCACCGCTGTGACAAGGCAACGCAAGCTCATGTGTGCATGGGCCAAAATCAGAGGACAGCATCGAAAATACAGAAACATGTGGAAGGAGCACAAAACCACAGATTAGCTATGGTCCCCAGAAATCATAGCAAGGTGATTTGTAAGATCCTGTGTCTGAATTATTTTTTATTTGGGTTGAGAGAAAGGAAGCAAATGAAAAAATAAAGAAGATAGTGACTACCTCTCTGGAAAAAGTACAGAATACAATTTATTTCTGCAGTTTTAGTTCGTCTTCCCTCAGAAATAGCTAGTTAGCAGTGCTTCGAAATGGCGTTGTGCACAGACAGTAAACCCCAAGCAGTTCTTGAGCTACTAGACTATGAAATACAACATTTCTTTGCAAAAGAAAAAGTATGATGGAACCTGAATTTATATGTGCATTTGTACATTTCTTTTGCATAAAACCACTGATTTAATATGTGCATGCTGTCACAAAGATGAATATTTATGTGCTTGTACATGAAATTTTCTTTTCTGAGTATTCTTGAGAATATTTGCAATTCAGCACCCTTTCATTGTGTATTGGACCAGGCTTTTCCAAAAGGAAACCATTTTCTAAATTGCGTTACAGAAACACTTTGATGGTGTAAGGAATTAACTCCTTTCAGTTTCTGATGTAGGTGCTTTCCATTCTTGATGTATGTTAAAAAGACCTGCACAGCTGGAACAATGATTTAACAAAAAGAAGTTTTGAAATAGCGATGCAGAGGTGCATGGAAGTGATTAACAATCAGAAGGAAACCGGACCAATTTAGGTGTCTTAGGCTGCAGCAATGGTAAGTAAGGTCAGCATTGATTCATGCATTAATTCTGTCCTTTCCCCTCCAGAAGCCAGAACATCTTGGAGACCTCTGTCTCAAGGCAAAAGTGGGTATCTTTTTCTGCTGAAGATCTGAAGTCTGGGTCCTTGGGCTAGGTACCTCGGCAAGTATTTACCAGTTTTCTTACGCGGACTAGGAAAAAGTCCAGCCCAGTGGGAAACATCAACATCATCCGTAATGTTTAATTACAGCCACGGATTAAGCAAAATGGCATTTTGCTAAAATGTAATTGGTTCTCAACGTCTACATATATTTTTTTAATATGAAACACATCAATCTGAATACATACAACTCTTTTGTGATGCATCAGCTGTGTGCCCAAAGATAATTTTTAGTTCAGCTGGTTTTCACTTTATGCAGACCCTGCTTTGCTCGGGTCCAGTGTGGATTCGGTGCTGCTGCTCCCAGTGCCTGTATTTACAGCAACATGCAAATGAAAAAATGGGTTTCACCAGCAACTGACAACCTAAATATAAAGAAGTGTAGACAGGCATGTGATGTATGGGCACAGATGGGCACTAGGCACTAAGACCAGGACAAGTAGAGTTTTTCCGGAGCACAGCGGGAAGCAGCAGTCCAGTACTCACGTCCAAGATCCTCTTGTTTGCTCACCCACCCACTCCCCACCAGACGCGGTTTCTGCTCAGCCTCCCAGGGACAGCTGCATCTTCCATCTCTGGTTTCCCGCCCTGGTTTGTTTGTTGCTCCCTCTGAGATCTTCTGCAAAAAGCATGCCAGAAATGGATTTGCCTACTGTCTTTGAAGAAGGAATGCCCCAAGTTAGGACACTGCATAATCTAGCATAGGGATGCATTAAAGCCAGCATAACCGCTTGTTTTAAGAGCATGCAATGCAAGGCGACCCTGCATTGTCTACAATGGTCTGACCTCCAGAGCAGTTGTGCTGGCTTTGATGGGATTGCTTTTGAAGTATGCTAACATGCTGGCAACCAGGAATCAGCTGCAGCATGGCTTGATGTTAGCATGTATGAGGACTGTCTGTGAACTGACAAATGAAGAGGGCTTGACAAATTCTCATTGTTCTTGGCCCTTTGTTCCAGGATGTGTTTTTTCTCCAAAGATGTAGACGTTTTCTGGTGTGTGCTGCAAGATGTCAGCTCTTTGCACCATCTTTTCAGGAAAAGCAAGTCCTCACCTAAGGTGATGCTTAGAGGCATCACTTTCAGCCAGTTGTCAAAGAGAGCAACAGATTTCTGTAGCATTGATTAGCGCTTCCCAGGGTATCTGGCCTTAGAAAGCAGGGACTTTTTCAGCTGAATGTGAGTTTCTGTTTGGGGGTGTGTATGGTCGGTCCCCTGTGGGATTAAAGATTTGAGAAAATGCCTTTTCTGCTGTCTTCCCTGATAATGTTGGCACAGTAACACAGTGGGTCAAAGCTGGGCTCTGGAGCCCATGCTTATGCCTACTTCCACACTGTTATGGGTTTGCATGGCAAGGTTTTGATAGTGGGGAGCTATAGGGGTGGCTTCTGTGAGAAGCTTCCCCCATGTCTGATAAAGCCAGTGCCAGCCAGCTCTAAGAT
>Ga0181612_106489_pt1 | contig 31735 bp, 17 predicted proteins | sample HoacroProtozoa21_FD_119630 | JGI IMG/M metagenome (GOLD analysis project Ga0181612, IMG submission 119630) | Hoatzin crop microbial communities from Cojedes, Venezuel. Combined Assembly of Gp0051906, Gp0051904, Gp0051908 | reverse complement strand
TGAACTTTATGATTTGAGTTAGTAATGACCAAGGTGCCAAAGTCTGGAAATAAAGTGGTTTGAATGCACTAATCACCTGGTGTCCAAAATAACAACTGTTTAATAGAACTTAATCACTACTGTCAATGCTGTTCATTTTCTCCTATTAAAGAAACATTTAGCATTATTTATCCCTTAATCATACTAACAGACTGAAACTGTCAAGTTGCTATTCAGGACGTGCAGCTGCTCTTGCAATGTGCCATCTAGTGGCTGCAGACACTGAACCGGCGCATGCCCAAAATTCCCAAATCCAGGCCAAGCACCTAGGCTGGTGGTGATCTTCCTCGGAAAACACCCTTGAATAGCTAAGGTGAAAGCAACCGAACAAGAAGAATGCTTTTCAAAGGCAGTGCATGACAGAACAGCTGCAAAATATGAAGTATATTAATCAACCCAGTTAAATAAAAAATTCATTTAAATTGTCAAAAAGTAAGAAGAAAAGGAACCACAAACTAACTTGAAAATAGACAAGGCACAGAACAGTTAATTCAAGAGTTCAACCCTTATATATTGTTATGCGTGATGCAGATGCAACTGCTTCAAGGCTCAGACCTTGTATGCCTGAGTAAGGTATCTATCTTAAAGCATTAGTCGTGACTATTTTAGATAGCACTGTACTTGAAATATTAACATTGAGTATGATCAACTGCTTCAAGTTTATGCTACTCAGCTGACTTCAGATTAGTACTAAGGTTCTCCTGCCAGCCTAGGAGCATTACAGGAATTTCCTCATTTCCTTCGATCCCTGTCTAGTCTACAAGAAGCAGAGCAATTTCAAGTTTTCCCAATACCTGCCACTGGGACCTAGGGCTTTCCATTCTTTGGAAGGGAACAGAAAGCCCTAGGACACCGAATTTCTTTAATCCTGCTGATTACAGAGCTTCTCATTTCTTTCTCTAAAGCAAAAGGGAAAGTGGTCAGAGGTCTCTGTGAAACTAATGTCCATATTGTTATGGAATTACACAATGTCAGAAGAGCAAGCTGTGTGCAAAAGCAGAAGAGGAATACAGTCTCCGTACAGTTAGCTGTTATGGCAGCAGTTTCCCTGGTTGCCTATCATGGGGATCTTAGACAGTGAGTAGTGGTTATTCTGGAGCAGTTGTAGCAACTGCAAAGGGAAAGTCACATTTCCCTCTTTGCTGTAGGACTATCCTGATGAGACTTGCCAGAAAATTCAAAAGGATCCTCTTTATTTTTAAGACGTCTGTCACCTGAAGGGAGTTTGAATTTTCCTCCTTATTCTTACCTCTGGCAATATCATTCCTGCTACATGAAACATGCAATCATAAATCATTTGTCTGCACTGCAGATAACACGGTTGTACAATGCAAGCTTCCTCGCACGTGTGCTTTTTCTTTTCTCCTTACACCTAAGAAAGCGGTGTTGTGGTATCAAGCACTACAACTGGTACTGAAGAAATAGTAGTCTCAGAAGGTACTACCTAGCCAATCTGAAACAATCTTGTTAAGTCCTTTAGTGTTACATCTTTATCCAGGGTACACAGCAAACAGTAACATCATCAGAATTTGTTCAGATGACTTTCAGGGACTGGACTGCTCAATGCAGCTTACAAGCTTAGGGACGAAGACAGAACAGTTTTTCCTCTAGTGGCGAAAGCCAATGGCCACAGCTAGAGCTACCGTCCTTCTGGATAGTCACAACAGAAGGATCAGTTAATAGCACAGAAAAAACAAACTTAATTTTAATGCTCATACATTATCTCTTAATTTAAGATCCCCTGACAGTCGATAAAAAGCATGGTGTATGGACAAGAGAAAAATCAATCCCTGAAATATATTTAGAAAAAAATGAAGTATAGCTGCCGGAGGGGTGGGTTCTGTCTGCAGAAACAAAAGTCTTTCTCCACCGTGTGCACAGGGTGTGTGGAACTGCAGGACTTCATACTGTATGCTTCTATATTCTGGCAGAGATATTATAAGAAAAAATGTGTGCAGCTTATTAGCCTAGAAGAAAAATCTTTGGTCTGTTTACACTGTAACCACACACCTGTATCTCAGACAATTGATGGGGAAAGGGGAGGGGACTGACATCTTTGGTTTCCTCTGCACCAGGTGCAGTCAAGTATGTAATATCTCTCTAGCCACTATTTTGAATCAGTGCCACTTTTGGCCTACTGTACCTGCTGAACAGCCCCTGCAGGGAATGACTCCAAAACATGCCCATGCTCTCTGCTCCAGCAAGATCAGTTCTTACCTGGAGCTCTGGCGGGTGCATACATAAGTCAGCCAAATCCCAAAACAATTCTAGCACAGCTGCAGTTCCTCCAAGTCACAGAAAGACAAAAACATTAAATCTTGTACCAAACCATTATATCAATTTTTTTTCCTTACAGGACACACTACTTAATTTCCTGTTACTGCCTGTTTACATTCCATATTTAGAGGACATAAATGTGGCATTAAGGAAACTTGTCTTGTCACAACACAGCCATATCACAAAACATCAAGGCAGGGGACAGAGACACAACTGGACAAGAAGGCTGTCCCGTCTCCTTAGTTCCTCGAACTGAAGTGTAGTACAGTAAAATCCTGTGTCTGGTTCTCCTGAGTATGATTGTTTGATATTCCTGGGCAAACAGGAAAGCAGCAAAGTGGGTTATATATAAAAAGAATTTTTTTTTTTTACAAGAACAACTTTTTTTTTTTGTATCATGAGAATGACAGAAAAATATGCTTCATGTTTGTTAAGATAGTAATCACACAAATGAGAACAAAGTAGCTGCTATTGCAATATCGATTACATGAGACCACACATAGTGCTGGCCATGAAAACAGCAAATTTATTTCCTAGCTCTATTCCCTTCAAATTAACTTCTCTTTAGTCGTAGTGTGACATGAAATCATTCAGTATTTTCTGAAGCAGAATAAGCAATGTGAAACTATTTTAAGAAATGATGTTTTGCCACACAATACGTGACAAAGCAAAAGGCATGATGCGCTTTATCAACTGTTCTGTACAGATAGCACTGGGTGGAACTGGACTGTGCTGCTCAAAAGGCACAGTATGGTATTGCATTAGCCCATACTGAAATGCACATAGTATTTCTACCATTTTTATTTCTTGAATCTGACTGCATGGAATCCTACAAACCAGAGAGAGAAAAGTCTCTATGTTTAGGAACTTAGTTCATTGGGAGAGGAATATTGGTGTTCTTAGGTGGTGATTAACATGAACTCTAAGAGTTTATAAATATGATGAGTCTTTAATTTACACAAGAAGTAGAGCAATAAGATTAGAAGAAAGGGCTTGAGAGGGAGGAAGAGATACCTTCCTAACTTAGGCTGCTAACACACCCTGATTACAATTGTTCTCACAACAAAATCTTTCAAGAATCATTATGTTTCAGCTTCAGATTTAAAAATAGCTAGGTGCTGTATACACCATGGTAGCATGGTAGCACAAAGAATTATCAAACATGTACTACAGCAGAATGCCTGGGTTTTCTTTAAGTCTTACTCAGGGTTTTTTTTGTCATGAAAGAAGAACCAGCATCTTTGGCAGTTGTAAAAATATCATGCATGGCACCACCTGCAAGACTAATAACAATAATTAGAAATGTAATAAACTGTTCATTGGCAAGGTAACAAATTGTCTTATCCTTTGAAAGTCACACTGGCCTGAGGCAATTCCTCACAGACATTCGCCACTGATGTCACAAGAGCCTGAGTGAAAAGCACACTGTGCAAAAAAACACAGGAGAAAAAAAATAAGAAAGAAAAAAACAACACTGGCAAGGAGACATTCAAGCAATGTAGAGCAGTTGCAGTGGATTCTCATTTTACTGAGCAAACTATTACAACTAAGGACTTACAAGCAGTTGACAGTGGAGGTGAACCAATCCTACTGCTTCCTACGAAACCTTACAGACTGGAACGTTTGGAGAATCACATGAACTCATAGTACTTGCTTAAGAAGACAAAACATTTTAAACAATTTAGAATGAACACTTCACTTGCAATTACTTGTTTTTATGCTCCTTATTTCTTTTCATCTTTTGTACAATGATCTTCCGAAAAATAATTTGCACTAAATACCTTCTGTAGTGGGTTACTCTGACTCCCGTATCTCACACATCTAACTTCAAATCTAGCAATCTGAGATCAATATTTCTTTCTCACTGAAGCTCCTCTAAGTGCTAAAGCAATCTCAGTTTGTCTGCCAGATGGGAATTAATGGGCTGTTCAGGATTTTTACCTCCCATTATAACTTTCCATTTGAACAGACCACACAATTTCACATTACTTGTTTTCGAAGAGTGTTTAAAATCATCCTCAGCAATGAAAATGTGGGTTTGTATTTTCATGACCTTAGAATGTTTATGCCTCCTCTTCCATGGAATACATTTTAACTCTAAAAATCCTTTTTCAGTTTTTGAAACATAAAAGCCATCCAGAAATCTGCAAACACAAAATGTTTACTTCAGTCCATGCCCTTCCTTATCCATCTTCTAGAATACATTGAGGCATTCAAGAGAACACAGCTACCAGTTCCATGCTTACACAGAATTGAAGAGAAGAAAATCAAGTCATAAACGCTGCATAAGCACTTCTTTCTGAGGCTTCTGATGATTTCACAGTCCCAGTAAGTCATCTAGGAGGGGCCCATGCCAGGCAGCAGCCTGCTTTTGTTCTTCGCTTTGTACTAAGAAGGGAGGGACTTTGCTGAGGTACAACACTTTGAGTATTTATATGATTCATTCCTTCTTTCATTGAATCATTTTCTAGTTTCTAAGATAATACCTCTGGGATGATTTCAACTGCTGTTTGTGGAAGCCCAGGGTTTTACATTTTCCACTATTGTGTGTGAAGATAAAGGTGAAGGAAGAATTGCCCAAGCAAGATGTGACAAGGTTTTGGACGGGATGGAGGAAACCTCTTTCATATAGTTCTGATTACTGACCTGATGGCTCTAAAGTCTTGCATACATGAGCTAGGAAGGTCAGCTCAGAACGCTGACTAACAGCCGGGTATAGCTCCATAACCTTCCTGCTGAATGTGCTGCATATTTCCCCAAACCCAAGCAATGCCCTAGACTGTGTCAAATAATTCATCCCAGGCTGTGCTTGCGTTATAATTGGTAAGAAAAACTCAAGTATGCTAGTCCTTATGAATGTCCAGGCAAACTCTTCCCACTTTCCGTTTCAAAATCAATACAATAATAGCTAGTAGAATTTGAGAGAACACCTTGGAGTGGTGATGTTAGGCACCTGTCAGCTTTGCCTATAAATACTGCAGATATAACTATGTTCTCTTCATGAGCTCATAAGAAACTCATGTTTCAAGAACTAAATTTGAGTTGTATTCCTAAAACAGTTTTTCTGCAATACAACTCTACGAATCCTGTTTACACATTTGTATTTCTTATATTAATATTGTCAGTGTGTTTTGGGAAGCTTGGGACAAATGTTCTCCCAAAGTCTGTGGAAGTGGAGAAACGCTAAAAGGGCGTGCATGTATTGGCACTAGCCGCTTATGGAGCACTGTAGTTAGGAACATCCAAGCACACTCCAAGAAAGGAAGAAGACGGACCAGTTGTACTGGTTATTAGACATGGTTAAGGGGCTAAAAAAAAAAAACCAAACCCAAAACCAAACCGACACACACACACTTCTGCCAAGCCAGTTATAAGAAGATAATCATGTGCTAGCCTCAGCCTCTGGCAGGAGCAAAACACTGTTAGCTGTCCTCTAGTTAGCTAAACATTAATCATCCTGTTTAGAACCAATCATGTCACTAACTGGTTAGAAACTTGGTTAAAGGTTGTGGTACAGAGGAGGTGTACTGTTTTATCTCTGGCTACAATATTGCTAGACTTCTACAGAAAATACACTGAGCAAGGCAAATACATAAGCGATATTCCTGTTGTTAGCAAATCATTTGTTTTTTTGAGAGGGATACAGAAGGTTCTGCAAGCTGAGGAGTACTGCAGGTCCTGAGTGCACTCCTCTGTTCTGAGCGCTACATGACAGATCCTCAAATAATTCAAAACAGATTCTCTTCAGCTGTTGTAAAGGAACAGTGCAGGAAAAAACTGTGTTTCATCTTGGGTTGCAGAGTATGGAAGTACAATAAATCACTAACATGCTTCATCTGTACCACAAAGCAATATCGTCTGTCATTCACAAACAAATGTTTCTAAACTCTGTCACAACTCCAGAAAGGATGCTGCACGCTCATGACAGAATATCAGAAAGGAGGAACAGACCAGAAAATAGCCTGAGAACTAAAAGATGCACTATTTGGGGTAGGTGGGGGATATTCAACACCTTTGAAATCATCTTGCAGTTTAAAATAAATGGAAAAAATAAAGAGCAGGCAGCAAGCCTTAGAAGCAATAATATCAATTAATGTATGAGGGATCATTTCATTGCTTATGCCTTAGCGCTAAGTGGCCAAACCTGCATAACATATTCAAAATCATGGATGTGACAGGATTGGGTTTGGAAGACTCATACAGTTCAAAGGCCTCACTTGAAGCTCTGTATGTTCTTGAAACTCCCACAGTCCCTCAGGGCCTTAAAACCTGAATGCAATAGCATTCTCCTTTGAATCTCCTGTGGTCTGACCTTTAGAAAGTCCTATTTAGATAGAGGAGTTAGAGGAGACTAGACAGAGGATCAGCCAACTGTTTTTTTCTCTACAATATCACTACCAAAGTTTCCAGTGCCAGTGTCACGTAGCTTAATGAAACACTTCTAGGATTCAGTCATTTGTCTTCTGGCATTGGCCACGCTCTTCTACGTTCTTGACTTTGACAGAGAACGCATTCATCAAATTACTGTGCCCTGAAAACTGGTGTAAAGCAGACTTTCTCCTTATTATTGTCATGTCACCAAAACTCCCCCAATAGCCTCGCTTTGCACAACTCTGATGTTAGAAAAAGCCTGGCAGCCAAAAATGAAGATGGCATAAGACCAAACAAACAAAGACAGCCTGCCAGCCTACCACTTATCCAGCAGCTTCCGGCTAGGAAAGCCTTCTCTCTTTCTGTTAACCTTGTAACAAAAAAAGGGAAGAAAATCACAAAACACTCTTCCTGAAGTGCAATATCAACAAAAAAAGGACAGTTGACAGAATGCTGCCAACTCTTCATAATTTATGTTCTATGAGAAGAGAAGAAAGTTTATGATAAGTTACAGGACATTTCAACCTAATTTCAAGGTCTGAAACTTTACACATATATAGTGATCAGCTGCAAGGAGGAATGAGTATTCCTCCCTGAGGACAGGAGAAAAAAACAGCTGCCCTGGAACGATACAGGGTCCTGAACACGGCATATGGACTTGAGGATTTATAAAGGGCAAACAACTAAGCACGGGACAAAATAAACCTGTGAGGAGAATCAGAGAGTACTACTCCATTAGTCCAATATCTCTATCTTTAATTAATTATCTCACTCCTGTATTGAAAGTTGCATACTAATAGCAGTCTTGTCAAAAAAGCAAAACAAAACATATTGCCAGATGACACAATGACTATAGCACGTGTCTAGATCACCTACCTGAATTTAACCTAGAGCAGAAAGGCACAGAGTCAAGTCTAACACCACGTCTTGAGCTCACCCTCATTTCTAAAATAACAAAGCAATAATAGCTTACAGTGGCTGTCACATTGCTACAGATGCTATGCTTTATAGGCAACACTAAATCACTGGTCAGGAAACGATATTTCACATATAATAATGGTTCTTTATATTTTAATTTAAGATTAAACAATTAACAAACAGAAAGTTCTGCAAATGCCAACAAAAGAGCATCTTATGGGCGTGTCACATTTGGAGCCTATAATTCACATCTCCCTGGTGAATTTTATCCTTCAGACTTCCAACCAAATACTGCAACTCACAGCTCCTCTAAGCTGTAAAAACACCAGGGCAAAAGACAGGTATGTTTTGTCAAAAGAAGAGGCTCAGAAGGGAATGAGAATGATACTCTCCTAAACATATTGAGTGCTAAAATTGATAAGTTCAGTTTACCAATGTGTTTTTCTAGACACATTAAACTACCAGATAAATGCACTTGGAATTATTTCTTAGGGACAAAAATGGTCTGAAGTGTATGTAGGTTAAACCAAGGTGTGTATTCCCTAGGGATATCTCAGAAGATAAAAAGCAAGCCCTGACTACTATTTAAAGGCAGCACAGCAGACGGTTAAGTTACACCCAGGCGTGTCTTCCCTCAGGTGATCCCAAGGGAGAGATGCTAGGCCACTTTTCCTATTTAATGGTGGCAGAATAGCTGGTTAGATTACGTCTTAAGTCATTTTGTAAGCTTATCATCCAAATGTTAGGATACAAAAATTGTAAGCCTACAAAGCTATTTATGATAACAAATATTGCTGCCATCACTGCATAATAAAATATAAACAATGTATTAAAAATAAGCAATTATCCCACTACTAAATTAAATAAGAATATTTTATCAAAGGAATGAATTTATGCTCTGGTTGAGCACAAAATGAAGTAAGTTCATAGGGAGAACTCCTCACTGACAAATACCCAGATCAACCAGACCATTCTTGCCAATTGCATATAGCAGGAGAGGTTTATAACGAGGTCAACAGTGGTTTTCCATGTAACCAAGCCCAAGAACATTTTATGTCAAAATTGATGACACATTCTGAACTGGTCACAAAGTGTCACACACACCTTTGAGTTCAGCTTATCCATTTCCCGTGCTCTGCTTTGAAGAGCACTAGCTAGTCCAGGAAAAACTTTTGAGACAAGGATCAATCTATGGAAAATAATAAGATAATAATATTTTCCTGACTTCTATTACAAAGTAACTTCATATAGCCAAGATGTCAAAATGTAGTACTACAGGAAGCAGATCATGCAGGATGACTCCCTAAGCAAGGGAAAGAAATACGGAAGCAAGACTCTTGAGCCACTCTTTCTGGACATCTCACAAAGACATCATGCCTTGTCAGTTCTGCAGACTGTCATTTCTTTTCCCTCTGCAGTACTGACTGTATAGAAGTACCAAACAGCACTGCCCCTTTGGTAACCTTCAGTGGGCAGCTGAAGTCTCATGAAAGTAGCTAGGAGCCATTTTCACCTGCTGACATGGTTACTGCAAACTGTAGTCTCAGTTACACATCACTGAATTGGTTCTATTGACTTGCATTTTGAAAATTTACTTGTCAGCTTTGATGGCTGCAGTTTACATTTTTTTTCCCCCCAGAAAAATTAAAGATCAGATCTGGGAACAGAATTTAACAGTTTAGAATAGCTGCCAGTACACCAAATGAACACCTTAGTCTTTCACTAAAAGCTCAGACCAAGAAGAGATCTAAAGTTAACTCATTACTATAGTCTAGTCTGGATCTGACAAAACTAAGTTTGTTCTGATGTAAGCCTCTTGATCTCTTCTGTTATTTGCTTGTGGCATATGGTTTCATTTCCTGAAGACCAAACTGTTTTAGTTTAATACAACTCTTCAAGCTGACTATAAGACATCTGTGAGGAGAAAAAAAAAAAAAAAGTACTGACTTCAAACTCTACAAAACTGTTTTGCCAGTCAACAGGAGAAACACTACAACGCAGTACTGCTAGGTGGGCTGTGCTCTGTATGTCCACAAAGGTGGGTGCTGATATAAAGCTGGGAGAAATTGGTAAGAAATAGGAAAAGTTTGCAGCAAATATTGACACCCTTTTCCTCTAGGTATTTCCTCCTGATAGTTAACCCAGGAAAGCAGAGATAATGCTTGCCAGTCAGTGGTTCACTTTCATTCAGGATCTTATCTCTGCACTGCAATCGACCTGTGACGCCAGCTCAGGTAAACACGCCCAACAAGTTAATGTTAAACTAGCTAACTTAGGCACCAGTAACTACATAGCTCCAGCAGTCTGGATTTCAAGGCAGGCTGCAAAGCTCCCTACAGAGACTGGGTTAATAACCAGGCCATTAGCCTACTTTGGTTCTGGGCTATTGCAGTTAGTACCTAAGTTACTAACATAAAACCATCTCAGGTTTGTCTATCTCAGCCATCAGAGCAAGAATCGTAAATTAAAGGTAGTGCAGAATTTGGGGATAATTGAGTAAAGATGTCAAGTGCAGCCCAAACCATCTCAGAACCCTCCCACCAGCTTTAGACATGTAACCCTGAGGGATGTCACATGTGAAAACCCTTGGAAAAGACAAGTAATTGTGCAGCACTATCTTTGAGATCTTCCAGACAGGAAAGAGCATATCCGCCAATACTCCATGCCTTCTATCTCTACAAGATCCTGCAGATAAATTGACAAAGTCTTCATTTCTAGTGTCAGAAATTCCTGACATGTAATAAAATCAAACTAGCACACTCTTGACAGGAAACAACTAATCGCAGGTGAAAATATGGCTTTTCTTCCACTGGTCCTATTATCACAACATGTGGATGCCATGGTAGATCTTTCCTATTACAAATCTGTGTCATGTATTCTGCAACAGGAATCACAAAAACACTTTATGCATAGCATGAACTTAACATGACCATAAATATGTCTTCCAAAGCAGAGAGCACGTTTTTATCAAAGTTTCAAGACCTTATTCAGTATCTTACCATAATCAAGGGAGATAAACATGGGTGTACCTATACAATAACCTGGGGGCCGCAAAGATGTTTCTACTGTTTTGTGGAATGACGATAATTATATTTAGCACTCATTCAAAGCTTTTCATCTTCAAAGCACTTTACAAACATTAATTAATCCTCACAACACCCTATGAGGTAGGTAAGTATTATTATAGTAGGTGTGATCAGGTTTGTGTAGGGGACTGTAGAGTGTGCACAAAGCAGGTAAGGGCAGCAGAAATACATATTCCTGCAATTGCACATTTAAACTCATACTCGTCTCTACATATCTGCACACAAAAAACAAACCTCTCCACATAAATACATATACATACATGCCCACACAAATGCATACACTCCACCAACCTAGTCCTATTTATATGGCTGTGCTAAGGCACTCTGTTTTGGGGAAGGAAAATTAGCTTGAGTGTACTGGTCTTGTAGTGTTCTTACAGTTAAATGGTGCAAGATGTTTTGACACTCTATGGTGGAGCCACAGTACCTTTCCATGATGAGAGTTCAGACTATACAAATGTAAGAAAGACACCTATTTCTGGTAGCTGGATGCTTTCTGATAGTATGGCAAAAGCCATGCCAGGAAAGAGTGTTTTTAATAACCACAGGAGAATAATAGGTTTGCAAAACACAGTAACAGATGGGTATTTTAAATCAAAAGAAAAACAGAGAGGTTGAGAGCGAGCACTCTCTTTCCAGACAGTTAGAGCTCAATACCTGCCCAACTTCTCTGAAGAATTACCAAGAGAACAAGGAAAAAAAACCTGCAGCTTAGTCATATTTGTATTCTTATTAAATGCAGGACTGCCTGAGGCGAACAAGAGCTGATATCATAATTATTGGCTTGCCTAGCCAGCTGCCTTCTCTCACCTGATGTAAGATCAGATCTTTCCAGCCTTTGGAGACTCTGTACCGCTGAGCCTCCACTCTCTCTGCAGGGCTGTTTGAATGACCTAATCCTGTCCTGGAGCAGCAGCACGCCGTTTTGCTTCAGTAAAAAGGTAAGAGGAAACCTCTGACAACTTCATATAGCTTTTTAGAGTTCAGCCGTGAAAGCCAAACGGAAGGGGGAGCAGAACTCTTTTGCCTTGGCTCATCTATTTAATCTGAAGTCCCTGAGGCTGACTTTGAAGAACTTCAAGCTGAGGGAAGAGGAAGGTCAGCACCTACATCCCGTTCCTCGGCAACTCCTATAGGTATTTATCAGCCGCGAGTGGAGGCTGGCAAGAGAAGGAGTCAAGAAAATACCAGGTAAGTTAATAGATCCATTGGTCTAGCACGGGGAGAAATGAAGACTGTAGGTTATTTCCCAAAGGAAAAAAAAAAAATAGCTCTTCTTGTCTCAGGTGTACACCAGCTTAATCTAAGCTATTTTCTGTTCCATAGTTACAAAGTAAGCTGGAAGCATTTACCATTACCTAAAAAAAAAAGTAATTAAATAACAGAAAGACAAACCAAGAAAAGTATTTTTTTAAAAAAGTGGAATGTCTCATGTCTCTCAGGTTCATAATAGATTTATTTCAAACTTTTCCAATGGCGAATCAAAAACTTGGGAAGTTATGTTTTGAAATCAAACTTGCTTCTACTACAGCCTCTGTTTTAAATCTTACTTTTTCCTCATAGGTTTTGTAGTAGTAGATGAAAACTTTTTTTAGACTTACTCCTATATTGAAAGGTGACTGGACTAACATCCAGACAGAAGCTAGGATGTGTTAACTGCAGAAATGACTACATTTGAGAACTGCAAATGGAAACTTGTTTGTTATTTCTTTATATGAACAGGAATTATATTGCTTTCTTTTTACTTCTTAGTTTCAGACTGTTAGATTTCCAGCAAGAAAGAAACTGTTTGTGTTACAAACACAATAATTATCAGTCCTATAAATAACAACTAGCCACCATTCATTCTTGGCCCTCCTGCAAATTTACTGGACATCAGATTAGATCTAGGGGAATTAGAGTTTATTCTATAAATGTTTCAGTTTGGTTTATCCAAATTATATGTTTCTAAGTTGAATACTGATACGAGCTAGGTTGAACTGGATGAGTTTAATGCTGAAAATGTATTTTGTTCATTAATTATGAGCATCGAAGAACAAAAATTATTCAATATCTAGAGTACATATATCTTAAGGAGTAAGGGATTGTGTAGTTTGCTTTTAGCCAGGGGATACCCTGTATTATATATGCAGTCAAGAAAATATACAACTAACGCACATTGTTTATCCTACATCCCAGTGAGGGGAGATGAATGTGGGTAGAAGTAATATTAATGTAAATGAAATAAGGTACTACATCCTGGTAACTTGTGCATCTACATTCACCTCAAATGTTAAAGCATAGTGTGAGAAAGTAGTAGCTTGTCCATGTGCACAGATACTTGTATAATATTGCCACGTTCCTAGATATAACTGGAGCCACGTGTTAGTTACCGATATAGGCATCAGTTGAGTACTCCGGGGAGTAAATGGAAACATCTATATGCCACTGTGATAGGTGTAATATAGGAACATGCCAGGAATACATGAAGATACTTGCTGTTACTGCAAAACACTGAGCTGAAAGAGGAAAGCGTAGAAAGAGGGACATCTACATGAAGCAATGTTTCTGATCCACTCCTTGTAACAACAGGCTTTTTCTTTTTTAGCAGAAAAGCTTTCTGCTCAAATACAGTTTTTGAAGGGGATAATGAGAAAGACTCATAAAAACCCCAGAGAAGGCACTATGTCCTCTTATAATATCTATTTTGTAAAAATAGAAAGAAAACATAGTTGTTTAGGATTCCTGGAAACTAAACATCAACCACAACAACATGTTCACGTTTTTGGCCACCAACTCCAGAAATTTAACACAAGAAGTGGGGTCATGCAGGACTACTTCCAATCATGAAATCAATCCCATAGCCTAGTTTCATAGGCTGTTAAAATGACCAAGGACAGGGAAATAGTGATGCGGCCTCCAAAAAATCTGAAACAGAAATTTCCTAGTCCTGCAACAAATATTGGTCATTGATTCATCTTAGAACCAAAAAGAGCCTTTGATTACAGCCCAGAGTGACCACCGCTAGATCTGTAGACAGAAATTCTGCAGTAATCTATGCAATAAAATTTAAAAGGCATAAAGTTGCAAAAAAACCCAACAAAACAAAAAAAAAAAAACCCATGTATTTAGCTTTTAAAAGGTAGGGATTTAAAGCACTGAAGAGTGTATGAAGAATTTTTACACATACTACCCTGTCCTGCTTATAAACCAAACAATTACAGATGCAAAATATTCTAGCAGCTTACGCCTCACTCACGCAAAAAGTTTGGGAGCTGGCTCTTTCTGACTGTGTCCATTGGAAAGTAAGGAAAAGTGTTGTTTTAGATGTGGCATAAGTGAAACAGTGTTTGGTAGGTCAGTGTCTATAAGCTACAGAAATAGTAAATAGAGATAACTTCCATAGGATTTACTCTTTGTGGCCATGTCCTCTGCTGCTACTCAGAAAAGCCTGAGCTTTATGATTTGGGTCAAACACACCTCTCTGCTCTCCTGCACCTCAGAAATCATTAGCTTGAAACACAAAAAGATTAATTATGGAGATAGTGCAGATTAAGTGAGAGGTACAAATAAAATCCTCCTCTCCTACACCTGTGAGTCTGGCCAGTGCCACATCTTTCCAAGGCAGTTCTCCATCCAGGTAAGATTTGAAAGCAAACTAGCAGTTCTCAAAAGCTATGCAAGGTTGAAAGAGGCTGGAATACCCTGAGTAGGAGCCACTAATAAATCACCACAGAATGGCATCATTCTGCCTGCCTTAGGAAGCAGAGCTGCGAGGTGCTGCTCTTTCTTCTGAGTCACTATTAAATCAATGCCCTAACACAGTGCTAACGACAGGATGCTGCTTACATTAAGGACTAAAAGCAAAGTCTTGACCAATTCTATTTATCAAAGACACTATGCCACTTTTAATAAGTTTAGGGAAATAACCCTTTTGCCACATTTCAGATACAAATCGTGCCCTCATAATCATAGCCAGCTGCTTGCTACTTCCCTAACTGGCTCCTCACCCCATAGACAAACATCCTGGTTTTTTGTTGTTTTCTTTTTAATCAATTAAGTCCTGTACAAAGCAGCCCATTTCTTGCACCCCTCTTGTGCAATTAAGTCTCCTGGCCATACAGGAGATACTACAAGTGGTTCATTCCACAATGCCGAGAAAGCTCAGACCCCTCACTATAATCCAGCACACTGTGCTTGCTAGCTGCTTGCAAACACCCTCTTCCCTAGGGGCTTATATGCCACTATTCTTCCTTCACATCAATATCTAAAAGAGCCACATATTCCGAATAACTATGATATAATATATTATTCTTTATTTTATTTGGGATGCAAGACCTTTAGAGTTGTCCACGGAACAACAACGTTAGCTTTTGCATCATATAAACAAAGTAAGAATGCATAAGATTATTATACGTATTTTGCTTAAATTCCCTAACATTTTCAAATGGAACCTGAATTCTTTGTGCCCTGTTAAATGTTGACGAGTATTGAAGGTAGCTGCTAAACATGTGGTTAGTAAAGTGATCCCTGTACAGTCTTTACAAATCTCAGCAGTGTCTTCTGAGGCTTAGTAAATATATGTAAAATCATTTTAAGATGTTTGGATGAGACAGGGCTACTGCAATCCAGAGCATTATTATCTTTCTGTTGGCAAAGTACTCAGAAATGAATGAAGCATATAGGGTGAGGTTCCATCAGAGTCATGTAATGAAGCTAAACATGCTGTCATTTTAACCCAATTTGTTTCCCTCTGTACTGCTGCCTCACCAGTTTGTTAGAGCCTCTCAAAGGAGCTCATCTAGTGTCAGCTTACAACTTCCACACCTAGCCCGTACTTTACTCCTGGAATGGGTAGGTATCCCTGCCCTGCAAACTCTTAACTGCTGGTTCAACAGACCTGCCAGGACAGGTCCCTGCAACATTCCCCTCTGTGGGCAAATGGTAGGATGCCAGAAATATTAGACAGGAACCTGTTCTCCCAGGAATGTAAGTAATTCATAGAAGGAAATAATTTACTATTTTCCCAGCTGGAATAATTAAACAGCTAGGCACTGTCCTCCCAAGCTGCAGAAAAGAGCAAACGAGAGAGGAAAAAAAGAGCTGGGATGTCCTTCAATATAAATTCTTTTCCAGACTAAACAACCTTAATTCTGTAAGTCTTTCCTCATAAGTCACATTTTCTAGGTCCCTGACAATTCTCATTTCTCTCCTATGGACTCCAAACTGGAGTCCATTTTTTCAAAATGCAGCGACCAAAACTGGACACAAACCTCGAGCTGATTCTTTACCAAGAGGAGTCAACTTCACAAGTCTCGCAGAATACGCTTCTGCAAGTACCTTATACCTGCTAGCATGTCTGCCTTTCTCATTACAGATTTTCATTTTCATCATGGCTGATTTAGGTTCAGCTTGTAACCCATTAAAACCTCAAGATCTTTTTATGCAGAACTGCTACCTATTCACTTGTTCTCATTCACTGTCTACAGAGTTTATTATTCCTGCCTAGATGTTGAGCTTAGTTATTATTGAACCACATTTTACTTTCTTCAGATCATTTTTCTTGACCCCTTTTGAATACTAATCCTGTCCTCTAAATACATATGCAAAGTCTTCCATCTTCATGCTGTCTCCAAATTTGATTAGTGTTCCTCTCCAGTCTATCACGCAAGACATTAGTGAAAATACCAAGTAGTACCAGACTCTAAGAAATCCACTCAAAATGTCCTTTCATTCTGACAAGCAGTAACTACTCTTAATGCTCTATTCCACCCAGCTTTACCTCCTCTCTACTAGAGTTTCACCTAAAATAAACTTTCTTAGTTTGCTTATGAAAAAGTCATGAGAGACAGCGTAGTAGTCTCACTAATGTCAAGCTGTATTGCCTGTACACATCCTCCTCTGCTTACAAGGCCAGTATAAAGGGAAACTACACTGGTACGACAATTTCTTCTTAGTGAATACATGATAGCTTTTACTTTTGTCTTTTTTCCCCCGTAGTTTCATGTTTTGGTGGTTTTTTTAAATTTTGTACTTTTCTGGGAATTAAAGTTAAATCTGCCATCTATAATTCCCTCATACTTTCTAATTTCAAGACAGGTACTATATTTACCCCCTTTCAGTCTTCCGATATGGCACTCACACTCAGCGACTTCTCGGAGACCTGCAGCTCTGTAGTTAATTCAGCTGATTCTCTAAATTCACTAGAATGAAATTATTTCTGGCCACTGAACCCGAAGACATCAAAAAGCCTCAGCCCTGTCCTCTGGGAGGTGAGAACACACATATTCCTCAATGTATGAGATCAGAGGCAAACATTAATATTCCAGAATTTCTCATACTCTGACTTGGCATTGCCCCGTTAGTTTTCCATTGTACTTTAAGGTCACTAATTAATGCATGCCCTACTTTTCCACCCAGGACTAGATCTGGGCTGGGTTTATTTTCTTTGAAATGCAGAGTGTCTAGCAAGCACCTGATCTACCATATGGGTTTAGGGTCAGCTTTGTGATATCTGAATTCTGTTTTGGTAACACACAAGAAATACTATTGCCTAACATCTTTTATAAGAGCCTTTCAAAGCACTCAAAAATTGCATTCTAGGGCCCACATTTTCAACATTAGCCATTAAGGCAAGATACTCTGGGATAGTCTACACACAGTCTTTTGAGGTGTTGAGCAATAATACCACTTATTTAAATCTATGGGAATTTACTCTCCATAGACATATATCAGTTCAGTACACATCACAAAATAGCTTTACTCATATGGAAAAACTCTTTGCCTTACACAATTTTCATTTAATGGCTAAGAATCACTAGAAATCTAGTAATGGCTTCCTAGATTCCTGTCCATTCTCACATAGGTGAGAGTACCCCGCAGCTTAATTTGACATGCATTGGCTAGCAGTAGTTTTCAGCAGACGAACAACTTAACAGACAGAAAAAAAATGGTCTACAGCATAATTTGGTCACATGTTGTTTTGTTTTCCTTCCTGACCCTATAAAAATACAACAGCAGACTTTTTAACAGGGAAAATAAGCCAGATTTGTCTATGCATATATGCAGAGTGGCTCAAAAGGACGGCAAAGGGGACTACAAAATTTGTCTCAAAGTGATGCTGTTCCTCTTTGTTGAAAGTCTCCACAGAAAAAGTCAATTTTAAAAATAAGATATTCAACAAAAATATGAAAATATTAGGTATACATAAATAGAACTTTTCCCCACATATAAAGACACTGTTAAGCTAAAAGATTTGAGAAAGTATGACAAAGTAAAATTTAAGAGAGAATGAAAAGGTTGAAACTAGAAATACACATATACTAAAGCTGAAGGTAGGATGTAGCAGGAGTGAGCTCCTTGAATTTTCCAATATGGATAATCAAATCTTACCATCATGGAATTCCGAAAAATAAGCATATGATGGATCTATGATACTTACTTTTGATTTTAGATGCTGTAAGAATCAAGTTTCCACCTTTCTTTCCTAACTACCAATGCAAAATTATGCACTTGATAAAATAAAAAACGCAATTCTTATATACTCACTATTCCAGCAGCACTGAGTTTCTCAGAAAATATGCCAAGAATCACAATAAGAGAAGTGATAACTGGCAATATTTAACTTGGAAAGAGAGAAGGAAAGGAATACTTTACAGAAAACCAAATAAAGAGAACCTATATGAAGAATTCCTTTGCCCTAGTTTAGCAGGTCAGATGTGATGATGCGTTCAGGAGTGATGTTTAATGTTCAGACAAACATGCATGTTTTTTGTAACATAGACCCTAGATTTTCCTGACAGAAGAAACTAGGCAAGTGCTTCTTATTTTTCAGCTATTTTCCTTCTGATACTCTTCTCTCCACTTTAACCTAGCTGAGCTGGCATTGGGCAGAGGCAGTTGGACTACATGATCTCCTGAGGTCCTTGCCAGCCTCAGCCTTCCTGTGACTCTGAATCTTTCCAATGGTATTTCTGCTATATAGATCTTGTTATGAACTGGAAACAACAGCTGCAAAAACCAAGCACATTATAGATCTGCTTTACAGACTCCCAAACACAGATAAAAATGGTCTTTGACCATAGCATGAGATCTGCCCTAGGAAGCTACTGTGACCACAAAACAAGTTGACAAAGGAAGCAAAGTATGAGGTTGCTTCCAGTAGCTGACCAGTCTCTTCACCAGCAAAGAATAACTAAAGCTGACAGAAGCTTCTCATACAGAAATTTATTTCACACAGCCTCAGATAAAACTAATCCCAAACCCACATCATCTCCTTGATTATAGAACATGTTCCACACTTCTTAACCGATAGTTACTACCATACAAAATCCTAGGTTCAACTGGAAAAAATATTAAATCAGAGGCATAAATATGTGAATGCAAATGAGAAAGTCTAAAATAAAACATATGTAATTTAATTTCAAGATGTTACTTTGTTAATAAATACCTAAAGTCTCCAAGCAGCACACTCTTTGTTCAGGACCCTATTTTCCCTTCCTGATTTTTTTTTCATTCTGTGGAATCTGTAACGCTATGTTCTGTTCTTGCGTTACAGTCTACAGTCCCCCAAAATGCCATAATATTACAAATTTAGTCCTATACTTGCTTAGCCAATCTGAAAAAGCTAAAATACCAGAATGAATGAAAAACTGTATTACATGTAGAGGTCTTTAAGAGGAAGGAAAACATTGAGTTGTTGCTGTTACCAGATTTGTGGGTGGTTTATAAAATATAAACATATTTTAATACATCATTTCTCATTTTTCTCCTGAAATTACTATTCTGAGGACAGAGTTAGTAATAATATAAAACTCTACTTCTAGTCCCTTAATGAATATTCTTTATCAGCTGTGCTTTAAGCGTTGGAAACAAACACCTATAAAAAGTTTAATTTGCATTATTTTTTATGTATAAGAAAACAGAATGGGTTTTGTAACATGTTTACTTTAAAATATCTTTCTTTAATGTGGTAATCCCCTTAGATCAGTTAATTATGTTTTATGTATCATTGAAATTTAATACTTCAAGAGAAGAAATGAGCATAGTTTCAACTTCTTTATATCTAGCTGCTCCCAAAAACGTAAGATTCTATTTCAAGAAAGGAGTTAATTTTTCACACTAAGGAGAGAATGGACAAAATCCGTGTTAGAGGGAGGATGAGTCTCCCAGGAAGAATCTCTTGTGCTTCATAAGCTGCACGATGATATATGTGTGCCAAAAGTAACAGGAGTACAGGGGAAAAATGCAACACTTACATGATTCCTGTTTAATTTTAGCCTTTTTCTTGTTTCTAATTTTCATCTCTAGTAAGAATTTTGTAACAGCATCAAGTATGCATATATAATTCTACACTCTTGCTTAAATGATGCATCCTCAGTGAAACAGCGACTGTTTATTCAGACTGGTTATTGCAACACGGTTTCTGCACACACAGTTTTAGGATGTTTGCTGTTTCTGTGAAATTCCTTTCCTTTATTTCAAGGGTGTTGTTACCTTGTGTTTTGTGGCAAAGGAAATCTCTACTTGCTGAACTCACCGAGGCCTTCCTCTAAGTGAGAGGTGGGGAAGGCTACTTACTGTGTAATAGAACCAGATTTCTCCTAAAAAAGCTGTCAACTTCACATTTTCTACTTTTTGTGGTTTATTTAATCCGGTTTAATTTTTTTTAAACACTTTACCATAAGATATTTGAATTAACCATCATTTAGAACAGAAAGAATATTTGTTGTCTCAGCTATCAATACAGTAGACTTGCTTACCCTGAACGGATCACCTCAGGAGATGGGGACAGACACACAAACAGATAGAATTCAGAATTTATTAAGAAGCAGTGGAAAGTAGATACACTATTTGCAACACACTTACAACTCTTGAAGGATATTCTCTGTTCCTTTAGATATTCATTAAAAAGTCAAAATATTTAAGCATAGAAAACACTACTGTCACGGTCTCCATTTCTTAGATACCCTATTGATAGAAAACTTCTGAGATTTAAGCCCTGAAGAGGTGCACTAAAGCCCCTGAAGAGGAGGATGGATGGCACAAATTTCTGCATTTTCTTTTCAGTGGTTTTTTTTCTGAGCACAGGGACCTTTAATTACTTAGTACCACTCTCCTGTTGAGTCAGATAATAGCCAAAAGACGTCACATTTCACAAGGCAGAAGGACCTCGCTGAAAAGTTCATCTTAGATGAACAAACCACATTATTTTGCCAAAATTTTTGCATCGGGCATTTAACTCCTGCTGGCTTGAACAATGTGCTTTTAAATAACCAGGAATAAAGGGAACTAGAGAAAGAAACTTAGCTTTGTTTTGCTCTTCTTTTAGAAGAAACAGTTTTCACAAAGCTTGCAGATTTTTCCCAAAAGAGTTAAAATAGCATAAAATTAAGGATTAAATAAAATTAACTTAAAAATCAAATAGCTGTTCTTGACGCTTCTGCTTTTAACAGAACAGAAGCAGTGTTTACGAAACAGAAATAGACTCCAGGAATAAATTAGGCATTGGGAAAAGGGGTGGGTGTAGCAGAGGAGTGAGTGCTTGTAAAGTGGGGAGGGTAAAGGGGAAGAACAGTCATTGGTCACTTTGCAGTGAAGCAGAGAGAAGGTTAATCGGGCGAATTAACTTTGGTGCAACTTAGTCTGTCAGATACGGCCATATTTACAGTTTTAGAGGCTGGTCTCCTATCTCATAACTGTTAATAGGGATGGTTTTAGCCGTGCCTATTATCTCACAACTGCCCTCATTTTCAGATCTTTTTTCACCCCCGGGAACCTCCTTTGCACTTATATTAACAACAGACGTTATGCTTTCCAAGGCTTACAAAGAATGAACATAATCCTTCCTGGGAAGTTTAATGCCTTCATGCACAACTTCTTGTTTTGTTCACCATATTAGATTTGCTTTTCCTTCCCCCTCCCCCCTTCTTCTAGTCTTCCTAATTTCAAGTCACTTGTATATCGTCTTGTTCTCAGCAGTTGTTCCATCCTAAAGGATTAGCGTATTTGTGTTACTCATTTTGCAAAACAATGTCAGGCCATATTTTCCTATAAAGTTCTTTAATCTCCAAACTGTCCCTCATTTATTCTTCAGTCTGTCTGCCTTGCTCCTCCTGGTATTCCAAAGCTGATGCTTTAAATTACAAAACTCCTTTCTCAACTTGATGCTGGGGTGTGAATGACTTTGTAATTTTGACTGCAGGGAGGGAAGAGTGTGAGGATACTCAAGCATTTGCCTTTTTATTTCCTCACCCTAAAATTTTTTCTCTCCCCCTTTTCCCTAACTAGAGTGTTTGCTTCTGCAGGTAAGTAGCTGTATCTCTCTGGAAATATGTTAAGTTGTACACTGCAGAGAATTCATGGCATTGAAACGTGAAACACTCTCTGGTTTTATGAGTTTCAAACAGTGTGCAATGCAGTGCACATGATACTGAAAAACATCCCTCCTGGGTGAAACCAAAGGCCCATCTATCCCAGTGTCCTGTTTCCAGCAATGGACAAGACTAAATGCCTGGACTAAAGCACAAAAACTGCAAACATCGTTTGCAAGTCATGGACCTGTTAAGTCAGAGCTGGTGTCCATACATTTAATAAGCCACAACGGATTTTCCTTTGCGTGAAGTTGTCCAGCCATCCCTTGAATACACACAAGTTTTTACATCTATGGCACCCTGTGGTAGGGGCTTGCACAGCTCATCTACACACTGTGTGAAGAACCACCTTGTTTTGCTAGTTTTGAATCTCCTTCCGACCAGGCTCATTTGATGGTCTGCAGCTGTTGAATCACAAAAAGACTGCCTGCAATGCCTGTTCACCCTCCCCATGCCACTTGTGATTTAATACGTCTCTCTCATTCTTTCACCATCACCACCACCAGTCATCTTTTTTCCAGGCCAAAGCCTGTTTAATCATTCCTCATCTGGAAGCTGGTCCAGATCTTTGATCAGACTTGCAGCCCCCTCCTCAGCCTATCCTGTACAACTGTCTCCTTCTCGAGAGAGGGAGAACCAGATCCGCACACAGTTCAAGACAGCAATACATCATGGTTTTATACAGTGGGAAAAAAAGTGAATCATTTGTCCCCTTTTTCCCTCACAATTCTTAACACTTGACTTCGCTTTTGTGATTGCTATTATCATTGAGATGGCATTTTCATGGAACTATCCATCATTACTCTTTCCTGCGTTTTAAAGGTCAGCTAAATGCCTTTTTTAGAATTTATTTTATTTAAAAAAAAAGTAAGTTAGGATTGCATTTTCGGTAAACAACGGTTTTGTACTTCTCCTTAAGTTTACTTATTGCTGTTCCTGCCACCTAATCTTCATCATAATGATTCAGAATAACAGTATCATCTGAAAATTTTGTCTTGGTGCTTTTCACATTTTTCTAGTTTTTTTGTGAATACGTTAAGCAACACAAAGTCTCAGCAGATCCCTAAAGATCACCCCCAGCACCAGTGACCTCCTCCCTTGTGAAAACTGATCACTCACCTTTACATTTCATTTTCTGTCTTTTAACCAAATATATATCCACACAAAGACCTTTTCTGTGGATATGCAGGATTTCCATGGATATTTAGCTCCCTTAAAACCCTGTGATGAGGCATCTTGTCAAAAGCTCTTTCTGGTAACCTAAGCAAATCATCTGCCCAATTTCTGCCTTATACCTGTTTGAAATACTTTAACCTGCTAGTCAGTATTGACCGCTGCACATATAAAAACAAAGAAGAAGTTTTGTGGACAGAAAGGCTATTGCTCGGACTGGAGGGTGGGTTCCCTCCTGAGAAATAAATACTGGTCTCCATTACCTGTTCCTCCATCTTTACTACTTTATATGCAACATTTTTCATGCATGCCTAGGAATAGGTGTCAGCAGAATACATCACTCCAAATCAGCTGCGCTTCTCTGAGCTAGCTGAAATAGTTACTAGTTGCTAGGTGGATGTGAAAGACCTTTGATCTTAAGCAGCCAAAGAAAGAGCTTGAGTCTTGGGATTTTTTTTTGTTTTTCTGTTTTTTGGGTTTTTTTTTCTTTTAAAAGCTTTCCCCAGAAACTAAATGCTTGAACTAGTGCTGTGTTACTTCTGACTGTATACAATTTCTTTTCTTCACTGAGTCTTAGAGGTGGCCAGTGTAAACTAGACTGCATAACCCAGGCTAAACATGTAAAACAAGTACAAACTGTAGTTTGCACTGATTCAGTTTAATTCAATGTAAAACTAACAGAAACTGCTCCAATGAAAACTTTAACTTACAGCAGCTTTGCCTGCTAACATTAAGAACTCAAAACAGGCAATAACAGGTGAAATTCCCCTTTGTACACATGAACTGTAGTCAGACATTTCCAAAGCAAAAACTCCAAAAACACTTCAATTAACCAAGTTCAGGGGATATTTATCTGTGCCTCTGCTGTTTCTCTATTTAACACATCACTGCTCAGTGAATCAGTCATTCAAAGTTTTTTGTTTTTTGTTTTAACATACTTAGCTTACCACTGTGCAAATAAGATTCCCAAATCCATTCCTCAGATCAAATAAAGGTAATTACAGAGCTTACTGTGGGCGATTCCCAGTGGGAGGGTGGGAGTGGCCACGGGTGGGGCTGCAAGGTGAATACTGTACATGCACAACAGAGAAAATGGGAATGTACCACACCCATCATAAAACATGCTGCCACAGCCAGCAACAGAAACCATTAGGGTGGATCATCATACACACCTTCTCATAAAGACAGAAAGATGGCATGAGATCCCAAGATGAACTCTCAAGTCACAGGGAGATGAGCATGACTCACTGAGAGAGAAAAGGAATGTAAAACAAATTATGAGACTACTGAAGGATCTATGCTCTGTGTCCCCCACATTCCCCCCGCATGATATTCCCCAAAGAGAGTTAATAGGGTACACCGCATTGCACAGAGCCCCTAAGCTATCAATAGGTAATTCATGGGAACAGCTTACTATTAATCACGTTTATTACACCAGCACATAAGAAGCAAGGAATAGGGCCACAACATGTTATACGTTCAGTACAGAGTAGCTGCAACTCCTGATCCATGTTATTTATTATACCATTCAGTGGTTCTCACATTTTTTGACACGTTAACCAATCTCATCTCTTAGCATTTTTATTTAACCCCAACTGACATTTGCCTTTCAATTAAACTGTAATGGTGAACTCTTAAAAAAAGAGATCTTACAGAAAATATTCTGGATAACCTGTAGACCACCTTGAAAACTAGGAACTAGAATAGCCATAGTAGAAGGGAAAGGGATACATTGGAATATATCAAAAGAAATAATAATGTGATAATAGAAAGTAAAGTGACATGGATTTCATTGCAGGGAGAAAAAAGTGAAGAGGATGGATAAAGGAATACTTATAAGGAGACAACCTATACAATGATAGGAGAAAGGGACACTGAAGGGAACAAAAGATTATGCAAAGCAGACCTATAAAAAAAGGTAAGAGTGAAGCACAGATGCAGGGACTAGGAGTGATACCTGGAAAAGAGCAAAGTGTTAATGCCCTAGTATATTCTCCCAGCTTTCAGCAATCTGCAGTACATGAATTTTTGAGCCAAAGAAGGTATCTCTATCTGCTGTTTAATTTAATGGCTATAGCTGCTTTACAAAAAGAAAAATCATAGGAAGAAGCAAAGATAAGTCACATGATTGTACTGGCAGCTCTACTATACTTGTTGCATTTATACATTGCCACTCCCCAGATCTGCTGCAGAGTAAAACTCTGCTCTGAATTCAGCACAAAGAATTCAGTTACATACTTGCTATGATCAGCCCATAAACATGCTACGCCGTTATCTCTTGTGCTGGTTTGACCTGCCAACCAAGTTGGTTATTCATAAAAGAAGCACACAGTTTCTGTATCATATTAACTACTTCAACTCTTGGAACTGTGTCTGACTTCATGCTTAGATGTCTAATATAAGGCAATGAAATTTCATACTCCTCATTCAGGAAACAGCATAATCATTCATCCAGAAAACAGGACAGAGTATGCAAAGGATAGAGTTTTGAAAATCCCATCAGAGTTGCAAAGTTGGTAGGGAGAGCTAAAATCTTTTTTTTTATTATTAGTTTAACTGGTGTAGTTGGAAAGATGTACTAGTGTTTATTATGAGGAAAAAGGTGAGGGGAAAACCAAGTCCAAATGACAAGCTCATTCACCTTCTTAGCTAAATTTTTCCATGCTTGGTTTCTGTTCAATGCTGAGCTCCCTTTCTGCTGAGTTAATTATATTGGTTCAACATCTGTGAGGGACTTTATCAAATGCTTCCCAAATGATGGATCTGTCCAGTCTACAAGAAATATTAAGTTCTTGTAGTGTTGTTATCTCAGCCATACTGCATGAATTTCTGCCATGTTTTCTACTTCTGCATAATTGAATACCTGAGCATTAGAGAGAAAATACACACCAAACATGAACCGGATATGCAATGCAGCTGTGGAGAAACCCTATGATCTGCTTTTCTTGATTTTGAGTGAATTGATGTGTACTTGGAGAATATCTGCTGTGTAAACACTATGGCAGGCCTACATCTTGAACACTACAAGTAGTTTTGGTCCTCCTATCCCAGAAAGGTATTAGCAAAACTCAAAGTTGTTCAAGGAAGGGCTGCAGATGTAACTGAAGGTCTGGAATGGCTTTAGAATGAGAAATGACTATGTAAGTTTTAGCCTGGAAAAGAGGCAATGGTGGGGTGGAAAATACATTAAAAATGTAATAAATCACAAACTCAAAGTCCTCTACAGGGACAGACATGCCCCTCCTTTCTCACAGTTGTGTCAGAAGTAACAGATGCAGGATAAAATATAAACAAAAAAGAAAAGCTAAAATGCCGATCTAAGGATGGGAACCTGGACTAAAGGCCACAGTGACAGTAAAATTGCCTGTATATTTTACTATGTTTAGCCACACAAAGAAATGTCCTGGATCTACCTCTTAAATTATTTTTTTTCCATACAATAGATTTAGGACATATGCCTCTCTTTTTTTGAAAAGTGTTTATACAGCTAGCTGTAGTATTTTATAAATGTGTTACTACAGCAGATGAAACCACCTGCTGCAAACACTCCACTTCTCCCTCCACCTACCAGCAAGCAGCTGGATGTTTTAGAGCTCCTAACCACTCCTGCTTGAGAGCACATCTGGACATGGTGGCAATTACCCTAAGTCTCTGTATAGTATACAGTGATCACTTGGTATTCAGCCTTGCCTACAGGTAGCCCTTAATGAAAAGAAATAAACCCTAGTAATTCAAGAATAATCTCATCATAAATGTCATCCTTCTCTTACATGAATTCAGGACCTTGATGTAGGTGACCCAAAATACTGGCAGACTTCTTTATAGTCTATGATAGTACAGACCGCTACGGTCTATCACTCTTAAATTTCTCAGAGAATTGCTAGATCCAGGTTGCTGCTGCTTCATCATTTTTCCATTTGTCTTTACAGCTTTTGCTATTTCATAATGCCACCATGTTTCTAGCACCCAATTCCCTTCAGTAATATTTGTCTAACTGTTCACACACAATCTTAATTTACTAGTACATGTGGATGTTATAAACCAATTTACTTTCTCTCAAATCTCTAATGAAAATAATAAATGACATTAGAGTTAACCCTAAATCCTGAAATACTCCACTAGACAACTTGCTCTGTTTAGCTTTGTCTAATTAAGTTCATCATTATTCTAGTCAAGTGTTAGTTCACATAACAAGTCTTAAACCCAAATTCATATGGAATTATTCCACAACCAGATCTATCTGAGTAGAATCTACACTTCTATGGAGTTCTGAAAACCAACTACCTACATGCAAACTCATTCAGTGTTGCAACAATCAGATTATTTGTATCACTCTCAGAATAACTATTCCATAGGAATCGATTCACAGGGAGAGCTGTAACATCACGCAAGCTATAATGCGGCTGTAGCCAAACCCTCTTTCCTCCTCAACAGTTACTAATAAAAGGGTAGCAAATACATCCCATGTAATACGATGCAGAAAGGATCTCATGGTCGCAAACTTTCTTCACCCATACTTGAGATTATCACTGCTCCAGCCCTGATAAATTAAGCTTATTTTTCACATGCTCCCACCAAATATGCAAAAGTTATTTCCAGTCATAGGTAATTGTGGGCAGTAACTGATAGCTAACCATGAAAGAACTGAGCTCAGAACCCTTGAATAGGAAAACAAAAATAGCACAGTTAAACTAAACAAAGACTCACAAACACATCTAAATTCAGAAGAGAAGAAAACACAATCCTTAGAAGCTCTGTAAAAACTATTCAAGTATCCTATAATAAAGGTCCAATACACACTAGAAAGAGAAGCAAGAAAGAAGTAAGAAGTTGATGTGGCTGAATCAGAGTTTAGTGCTATGCTGTGCAGATTGAAATCCTGCTCCTGAAAACATCTCCTAAAAATAGGTCAAGCCTTACTGACAAGAATGCTAGAGATCAACAGAGAAATCACAGCTATCACCAGCCATGACCCAGCACAACATTCAGCATCAATCTGCCAGGAGTAAGCTTAGAAAGAAAGCCTTGCAATCATTGCAAGCCACCAAAATTTCTGATTGTTAATAAATTCCTTTTCTTCTGAAAGTTTCCCATATGAATAATTACACGTAGAAATATTCCTGTCTACATGGCAAGTGTTAGTCACAAAATTTTCAACACTTCTACAATATTTGGAGCTTGACATTATTGGGGGCAGATTTTTAACTATAAACTGAAAAGTGGAATTCTAAAACCTCGTGGCTTCTCTGACTCCTTGATCATTAAAGACTCAGGAAAAAATTCCCTAATAGTTACCTCTTTCTTGCATTGGCAGACATCAGCATGATTTGGAGAGCAAAAAGATGATTTAGTGTTTTGGGGAGGGGGCAGAGAAAAGAGTACATCACACAAGCCAGTGTCAAGCAAGGATCAGTGAGCTGCCTAAGGCATGCATGCAGAATGAATTACGAATTGGGGAACATCCAAACACACCTTCCTCTCCTGAAAACTGATCTCAGCCCCAAGGGATGGAGAGGGCATTTACAGTAACATTCAGTGTTTAGGGCAGTTCGGATTGCTTAGACGGCCCAGTGCCGAGCTCTGGTGAAGTGTATCACCGGCAAAATGCCCTCCAACATCCAGAAAAGACACAAAACCAAGAATTGTTTAAACTATGGCTTGCTGCCACAGGACTTCAGTCATGCAGAGCTAATAGATCAGCTGCTGCTACCTTGCTTATCCAAACACTCAGCTGAGGTTACAGTTTCTCACTATTTTCTTTTTTTAAAGATAGTTATCTTATCATAGGAGCCTAGGATTGTCACGCAACATTTACAAAAGTAAAAATGACATGGGCTGGGGAGAAATGGTTCCAGCTACATCTGGGATAATCAGATACCTTCTTCCAAATCAAAGCATCATTGTTTTCTTTCACAAGTCCTATATCTAGGCAACCCACGATTTCCCTAAGCTCTCCATCTCCCAGGAGCAGTTTATTGTAAATGATTTATTGTAATCCTGATTATTGACAACCTTCACTGACCATAATATATTCCCTCTTAGAGAAGTTTTGTCAGTAAGTGGCCTGATTTCTCTTTGCTAGAATCTATATTAATGCAAAGTGGGGGTTTTTTGTTATTTATTTCTACAAAATGAAGATAGTGTCTCTAGCACACATTTTAAAAAAACAAAAAAACTAGATTTAAAGAACAGTAACAGCAAAGATTTTTCAGTATGTTAATTTTGCAGTTTCTACTTATCTGTATTCATAACCTGCTGTGATACATATCAGTGAAAGTAAAGTCGCAAACGGCTTTTGGACTGAGAAGTTTAGACTCCAAGAAAAAATGAGCAAGTCAGAAGTACATGGCCAGAGGTTTTTCTCGCATGGCAAGACACATCCACAGAATGTCATTTCTAGGGTAAGGATAACTTGAAGAGGCAGTTTACAACTGAACTGCTTAAGAATGGTGCCGATCTTAATGTGAAAACTGAAAACAGCACTGTGATCGTAGACCTGGGATTCTTCCCCACGTGGGAGATCTCTCTTAAATGGTTTGTCAACAAAGGCATCAAATAACCACAACTGAATGCAGATTATCAGCTGAACAATGTTTTAGTACAAGGCTGCTTCTTATTTAATATTCAGTAGAACACTTTCACTATGCAGGGGAGAATGTTTGCAGAATTAAAATGGCAGTAAGACTCCTACCAGCCTCCAGGAGACAGCAAAATGAAATTCATAAACAGAACCTGGCAAAAGTCTTGGAGGGGAAGGACAATAATAATTTGGTTTTCCTGGACCTTTTGTATTGACTGTCCAAATAACCAGGATACATTCACTTTTTTTTTTTTTCCAGAAAGGAAGTCTGATTGCCTTCAGTAAGCAGAGCCAGACTGTTCTGACCTGTTGAAATAACCCTTTAGATAATGCTCCTTTTTATCTGGTTCTCTTACAGATCCTAATGGTAAATATGACGAGAACAGAAAAGCTTCAGGCATTATTATACTCTGCAATCAGAGCTTTTTGACTGACCTATTTTCTTATTTCCATTAATCCAATTTTCTTGAAATCAAGCTCCTCCTTTTTCTTTATTTGTGGCCATTAATCAAATGTCCAAATGTCTCTTGCAATGCAAAAGTCATTAGGCAAGAATCATAACTGTAAAAAAGCTTTAAATAAAATTCTAATGCTTAAGACCACAAAATAGGCAGTTGGGTTGAAAAACTGCAGTATGAAAGAGAGGTCGGGCGCAGCTTTGTATAACCTGAAGATAAGTGGGAAACCAGCACTAAGAGGGCAGCCAGTATGGAACACTTACAAGTATACACACACACGTATTTCCCAGTTGTAGGTTTTCCCACCTGCTGCTTTCAAGATGAGCATCAGTGCAAAGTATATCTCTCATCAGCCCCCAGTTAAGCTGCTGGGAGAAGAGGCTGAGCCTAACACATTTCTGAACTTTATCTAACATCATTTTTTCCTGATATACTACTATAGGCCTCATACTTGTTTTCCAAACCCCATTGTGCTTTATCCCCTTGGGCAGTGCAGTCTTACTCATCATAAATACAGATTTCTCTTTGAACTGTAAGGGCAAAAAAAGTCTTCTACATTTTTAAGCAATATATCTTTGTTAGCCAAACCTAATAAACCCCTCAGTTATTTACCTAACAGCCATTTAAACACATGGCAAAGACTTTGCAAATTAACTCTTGAAGTACAATAGCTTTTTTCCCCCAACTTGTACATCTGAAATTTAAAATATGAACACAAGACATCTTTACATAGGTACACGTTTGGTGCAGCGTTACGTGCATGACATAAGAAGAGAATGCAAGTTCTCCTTTTGTAGTTTTACTGTATGGTTACCGTGAACAAGGACTGTGAAAAAAAAGGTAGTGGAAAACTAAATATTAGAAGATTAAATTTCTTCCTCCTAATCCAAAGAACACCATCAGATATGTTTCATATATCCAAAGATTAAAGATTGGGAACTTGAGAGGAGATACAACCAACGAGAGGAGATACAACCAACAAGAGCAGGTATGGAATGATGACGTTATTTACATAGCTCATATACATCTAATCATGCAAAACAGAACAAAAAGGCTGAAGGGACTGACACTAATAAAAAAGCAAAAGCGAAAACATAAGTCTGTAGTAACCATCAGCCTAAGTTATGGTAGCAAAAATCCTTTTATTATATAGTCCCACTGCAAGCAATAGGGGTGCATTTAGTTAACAGTCTCTCAAAAAAGCAATATTGCTAAATTTGCATAACCACAAAGCAATACGTTTTCATTAACTTATGAACCTATAGAAAACAAAGTGATGACTTCATAAAAATTGTGTACTAAATCCATATACAGTCTGTATCACATCTTCATTGTAATTGTACCTACAGAACATTTCTCAGAGAGCTAAAAAAAAAAATAATTCAACGGTATTAGGAATTCTGCAGGATGGGTTATTGTCCAGCTGAATATCTAACACTGTCTAGTCATCGGTACGTGACAGGATGGTTTCTTTCACGGTTT
>Ga0181612_113715_pt1 | contig 31783 bp, 19 predicted proteins | sample HoacroProtozoa21_FD_119630 | JGI IMG/M metagenome (GOLD analysis project Ga0181612, IMG submission 119630) | Hoatzin crop microbial communities from Cojedes, Venezuel. Combined Assembly of Gp0051906, Gp0051904, Gp0051908 | reverse complement strand
TAGGTGACCTTGCTTCGGCAGGGGGGTTGGACTAGATGACCCACAGAGGGCCCTTCCAACCCCTACCCTTCTGTGATTCTGTGATTCTGTGCGTTGTCAATGTAGGCAGCTTCACTTGTTTCTGTGGGTTTCGTGACCCCGGAGTGAGTTTGGAGGGAATGAAAACTTGCACCTTGGTGGGATCAGACAGCCTAATGAGAGGTCTTGGGTCTTCCTGAGCACTTCACCTGTCCTCAGCCCCAGAGGCACTGCCTGGTGCCACCACATAAAGCACCGCTCCGTTTGTCTTCTGAAAGCCAGTAGGCCTCAGACAGTGCAGCCCAAATCTTGCATGTGTGGATGGGAAACGAGTACTTTTAGCTTGGCTGATTGCTAAAGTCATCTCTATATGAAGTTTTCTGACTGGCTGAAGTCCTTTTTCTTCGGGGATGTGGACGTCTCAGTTGCCCTCACCAATGACTGAAGATCTATAAGAAAGAAAAGTACTCAAAGGTCACAGTCTCCTCTCTGTATGTGTAATTAGCTCCGTGGCATCAAAAGGTTGCGATAACGGGACAGTTGCTGTAGTAGTGGTGTTGAACCAACTATGCTAATACTGGTAGGAGTTTACATTCTGAGTACTTCAAAAGTAGGAGCAGTCTCAAAACACAGCCTGTGATAATACACAAGTTTTAAACCAAGACCATCTGTGTTCAGGTAACACACTAATCTACTAGAGAGTGTACCTAGTGCTTCAGAATGTCAAAGCAAAGCAAGAACAATTAAAATTTCAAGACAATCTAATCCTGTGCAGCTAGTAATCGAAGATACGTGTGCTGGTAATACAGCCCTTAGTATGGAAAAACAGTGGCTGGCAAAAGGATATTTATTTATGGAAAAAGAACCGTGAGAACGCAAGGGAGATTAATTTTAGACCTCTTGTTAAAATTTTCAAGACTGAATGAATGGTCTTCCTCCCCCATATTTGGACAAATTACAGTTCTCTGGGGCCCTGTAATAGGTTATGTTTGTTTTCTGTTCTCTGGGAGATAAGTGATAGTTAAGTGCAATAACTGTATTTTCTGGCTGTGGAAAGCTGTACTTTGTATCCCTTGCTGAGACAGTCCTTCGGGTAAGGCACTTTGCAAGGATCTGAACAGTAAATACAGGGAGGAAATTTTCACACTGCAGTCATTCTCAGCTCTGCTGCTGGTCCCAAGTGCACACTGTCAGCCACAGGCTTGGCTGCTCTTCCTGTGCTTGCGCTGATCTGCGGGGTGGACCTTACGTAAATCCTTAAGTAAATGTAGTCTTTGTTTTTGCTCTCTCCAGTGATGCTTGATGACCATTTCTAATCATTATCTTTCAATGGTTTAACAGAGCTGCTCTAACAGTAAATCACACCGAGGAATTCAACGTCCCTGCCGCCATGGATTGTGAAGGAGTTATCCTCTTCCGTGATGGAAGGAGGTTAACTGTAGCTGCAACAGCTTGCATGGTATGTGAACTCCCCTCAAATACTCTCTGCTTAGACAAATACGAAACTATAAAAATAATCTTTTCTTTTATTATTGATTTTCTTCCTTCTGGTTCATCTACCAAGAGCCCTCAGAGGTTTTTATCCCAGAATATGGTGGGGACAAGCTGTAACCAAATGTTTTTCTGTGCAGCAGCATAGAAAGCTGGGATTCAATCTCCTGCTGCCACTAACCTTTGCACTCGCTTTTTCTGATCTGAAAACTGTAACATCAGACCCACCCTACTTTTCCTCGTTTACCTAGAAATCTATAATCTCGCTTCAGATGCTACTGGGGTTCAGAGGAAATCTATTGGCCGGCCTGAGGTTTTTTCCTCATACAAATCTTTGACTTCCCTTTGCTGCCACTTTCGTGTTAGAGGGGGGGAAGGCAACAGCTCTCCTGCATTGCAGAGAGCTGCAGTCCAGCTCTCACACTGCGACCTTCTTCGTGTTGTCTTCATGTTGTCCACGCTGCTCACTGCTCTGAGCTCCTGGGAACAGCCTTGTAGCTTCAGTTGCTTCCACTCCTTTGTGTCCGAGGGGCTGAGACAGGTATTTGCTGCCATGGTTCATGGTAGTTTTGCGTATGAGAGCAGCAGCAATTAAGGACATGATTTAAGGTGTAAGGGGTTTATTTTATTCTTAATCAGTGAAAACCTCTTTTGGCTGGTGGCTTGTCTTTCTGTCCTCCAAAGAACTGCAGAAAAGCACCTGCCCTTCCCCAAAAAACAACAGGCTCTGTTCACGCACCACCACCGTGCCACGGTTCAGTGGCAGCTCAAAGCAGGTGCCAAGTCTTTTTTCAGCGCTGTGAGCAGACAAAGAAAAACCAAAGAACCCCCAAAATATCCCCCAAAAAAAGAAGGGAAAAAAAAAAAAAAAAGAAGTGAATTTGAGGTTTGCTGGGTGTGGAGGGGTTATGCTTGTTCCCTGATGTACCCATTGAAGTTAATGAGGTGCCTTCCAGCCCAGCTCATTGAATTTAATAAGGTCCCTTCCAACCCAAACCGTTCTGTGGTTCTGTGATTCTGTGGTTTAGGAGAGCCGGTCTGCGGACTTGGCTGGCAGCTGGGGGCTGGGGGGAGATGGGGGGTCCCACTCGCAGGGGAGGGAGGCGCGGCTGCTGCTCAGTCCCTGCCGTTCCCTGCCATCTAGTGGTCTGCCAAACAGCGGTCTTCTGCAGCATCTCAGGGGGTTCAGAGCACGGTCGGAGGAGGAGCAGGCTGCCGTGTGCTCAGGGGAGGGCGAGGTGGGAGGCGGTGGGCGTTCTGCCCCACCGCTCCTGCATCCTCCCGTCAGCTCGCCTCCGCCCCGTCTTCTTTCTGCTCTTCGGGATATGGCCAGGTGGCCGAGGTTTTGCTCGCTAATTCTGACCTGCTCTCGGCTGCGAAGGGCTTCCAACTCTTACCTTTGGTGGTTGCTGAATAAATAAGCCGGGGTTTTGCCAGCGCTGAAGTGGAGGGTGGTGGTATCACAGCCCCCGTTATTTGGTCCCTTGTGCTACTGGGCTGGGTGGAGCAGCATCCTCCAGGCTTGAACACCCCGATGCCGTCAGCCTGGCCACGGGTGTGCTCCCAGCACTGCTACCAGCCATTCCCTGTTAGCAACCAACAGGTAAACACCAGCAAGCACTAGGAAAAATATTCCCTGGTGTAGGCAAAACCCCTGAGGCCTTCCTTGACGTTTGACGTGTATTCCCTCGGTAGCATCCACTCATTTTGTGAGACTTTGCCCTCACTGAACCGTTTGGGAATGCCTGTTAGATTAGGATGGTGAACTCAGATGCCGATGTCTATTACAAGCGGAAATGTGACTTGCGAACGGGGGTGAGTGGATTGTTCTGACAATTTGGTCACTCCTGTTCATCCACTTGTGGGAACTATAAAAGTTATTCTCTGTGCACACATTTGGTATGTTGAAGAGATTTCAAGCATATTATTTTTTCCCCTGGAAAGACTTTGAGCTGCACTCAGCTTTTTATATAGGCAGTGGCAGACTAGACACTTCATATACAGAAAGTAATCCTGACCAGATACAACCTTCAGGGTGTTGTTTTTGCAACTGAGTTCAGATTATTGGGGGTTTTAGTGAAAACAGCTCCCAGAGGAAGTAGGATGCTTTCACACATTTGTCCAAAATTTCCACGCATGTAGAAAATGAAAGACAGTAGTGTGCTTTACAAGTCTGGTACTTTCCACCTTACCCTTTGCGGTAATGAGACAAAGTAAAAACAGGAGATTGCTTTGTCTTTTTTCTTAGATCCTTTTCCACCCCCCACCCCAGAGAAATGGGAGTGTGTCTCGCAGAAGAGTGGGATGGCAGGCGATTTTTCTGTGTTGGGGTGCAGCGGGGCTGGGGGTTCCCTGGAGCAGCAGGGCAGAGCCTGGCAGCCAGGACCTGTTGCACCCCCCAGCCAGCAGCTGGGCAGCCAGGGCACACCAGCAGCAGCCCCAGCATCGTGCACCTCCCTGGGAACCGGGATAGAATATCAGCCCTCAAGTGGGACCTGCTACCCAATAGCTCAAGCCACAGGTCGTCTCCAGGACACAGAGAGGACGTGCATTACTGTGGCCAGAATGAGGGTTTTCTTGGCTGTGTTCCTAGCAGTGAGTAGTCTTGATGGGTTAGATGTTTTGCTCCATACCCTTTTTTTGCAGAGAGGTGCTTTTTCTGCTGACAGTGGTCGTTTTGGACCAGGGGGATAAGAGCCATCTTCCTCTCCCCTATCAAGCGCCTGTGGTGGCTGTGGCTGCTGCAGCGTCCAGCCGGGCAGTGCAGCCTCCCCAGCATGCGTGATCCTCTCCTAAACATACTCCTGCGTATCTAGGAGTGTGTTTGCCAGATAGATCACATTTACAGATTTTTAGCTAAGTTTTCAAAAGATCTAAGTTAACTCTTATTTCTGGTCTGTCTTCAGGCCCCGTCCCATGTAAGTGAGACATCAAAACACAGGACTCAGCCACCTTTGGTTGGGATGGGTTTTGCAAGTAATTCTTGTGGTCCTCAACCACAGAGCAATGAGCTGAGCTATTTGCATGCAGACTCACCACTGAAAGAGCTCCGTTACATATTCAGCCTACTAAGTATGCATTTCTCTGGTTTCTAAGGTAAAAGGATATTATGTCATCTCTGCAGAGAAAGGAAAGAGTAAGTTATGTTTCTAGCTCCTCCTTCCACAGTCATTGCAGTAAGTGTTGGCAGGTGTGTCCAGGCTCAGGATTGTCACAACCTGTGGCAAAATAAGTGTATATAATTTTGAAATTTATTTTTAGCCTCTCTGTCTTCTGGAACAAGAATGGTGTTGCCAGATCTATGAAGTCCCAAACTTTTACCTGGCACATGGCACTGCTTCATTTTCTTCTCCCCTGTAAAGAAACTAAGGAATTATTTGAGAACTATATTTGCTGATTCAGATAAACAGGATCTTATAAGGTAGCAAGCCCAATTTTTTTAGGCATTGTGCTTCCAGAAAGATGTCAACCAACATGAGAAGGCAGAGAGAACAGCAGCAAGACTACTAGTCTGAGGAAGGGCTGAAAGACTTGGGGTCATTTAGTCTGCTGTGAGATGTGATGTCTTCAAATACATAAATGCAAATCTGTAAAGAGCGTAAGTGTAAATGTTCTCTTTATCGCTTTCAAATAGAGTAAGAAGTAATGGTTTTAAGTTTGTGGAAGGATTTTCGGGCTATATGTTAGCAAAAGCCTCTGTTTGTAGTGATTACAAGATGCTGGAATAGAGGGTCACCCCAGACCATCACTGAAGGGCTTTAGTAACAAGTTAGAGAAAGGCTTGTCTGGGATGGCTTCAGTATTGCAATCATGTCATCCTTCCCAGCCTTCTTTCTTTTGCCTTTTATTCTGCAATTGTAATTGTCATTTCATTCATTGTGCAGGTAGGAAATATGGAGTGTTGCAAAGCACCCAGCCCTCAGCAACCTAGTGTACCTTCAAAGCTGACCCTCATTAAAGTGCAGACTGAACAAAGGTGTGGCCAGAGTGCTCCATCCAAGTGAGATCTTCTGTGATCTTAAGCAAAGCCTGGTGGCTTTACCAAGAGCAGATGCATCATGTTCAGCCAACAACGTGTGCATGTGGCTTTCAGGAAGGCGGTTCCATTTCATTATTGGAATGAATAGCCAGACATTGTCTGATTTCCAAGCAGTTAGCAACTCACATTTCCTAGATGTGGAATGGGTGCATTTCTGCAAAATACGTTGAGAAATGTGTTACAAAGTCTACTTCAGGGATGACTTACATTTCTTCTCTTTCTTACTAAGGATAAAAGTTCCCAGGGCTTTCTGTGCTGGTAACAGATGCTGCAGTGCTCATTCTCATATCAGCTATCCTTTTGCCAACAGGCAGGTGCTGCAAACCTCCAGAAGACAAGAAAATGAAGCCTTGCACATCCACCTGACCCAGTTAAAATCTCTCTCTGAGCGCTTGTCAGCTTGCACATCTCGGTGGAAATCTTCACTTCAGCAAGGGCTACGCCCCTGAAGGACTGTTGCAAAGAAATATGAGATTCTCCAGGGTCCTGGGGAGACTTTTGCTCTTGTTTTGTTCACTTATACTCTGAGCTTGCTTCCTGGCACCCACTCCCATAATTTGAGGTCAGCCAGAGAACTTTGACACTTCTGATTTTTCTCTGGTTTGTCTTTCATTTCTCTTTTGTAGGCTTAGAGCTCTGAAGCCCCTCCAAGAAAGAAAAGAAACCATGCTGGAAGATAAGAGCCTTGCATGGGTATTGAAAGCCGTTTCCACTCAACCTGTGTTTCATCATGACAAGACAGTGTCCGAAATCAAAGCACGCTTGTTACTTCCCATCACTTGCTTCTAATGCAAGACCACTATTTTAGTGAAGTCCGTTCCCAGACTGCAGAGAAGAGGAAGCTGGTAGATCACAGGGGTTTTCAGCCTCTGAGCGAGGTAATTGACCATCGTGTGCATCTGTGAGGTCCCCAGCTGGGGAGCTGGTGGTGATACTAAAACCACAAATTACAGAAGGTGAGTTTTTGTGTCTTGCTTTTCTACCATGACAGAGGTTGCGACTGTAGTTAACCTTTTAAACATGACTTTCTTGAGAAAATGGAATGTCTACAGAAGCTACCACTTCTTCCAGAAAAGCATGACCGTCAATGACTAAGGCACGGACAAAGGGAGGTGCAAGTTATTTCACTGAATTTTTTATCAAATTTTGTTGAAATAGCATTTCCCAAAGGTTCTGGGCCTCTGCAGAATTTGTGAAAATGCAGCAAAATAAGGCTAAACCCCTGATGTAATGCTTAGATAGTAGACTTCTGAGTATTAACAGGTTAAAAAATGAAGAAAGGACTTTAGCAGAAGCCAATCCTGTTTCATCATCCTTCCCATAATCCAGAAATGCTAGAAGTAGGCAAATTTCTTATTATTAACTTTAGTGTGCACTCCCACCTCTTTTACTGAGGCAGGCATTGTTTTGGAACAGGTTACACAGGAAAAAATAAATGTAGCCTCTGAGGCTGCATCCAGAAATCTGTGAATAGTGACTTTATGGATTACCCTGAGCGCTGTTTGAAGAACAGAAACACCTACAGACCAGTTGGTGTGAGGTGAAGCAGCTCCGTAGATTTTGATGATTCTGAATCCCTTTGTGTTAGGTGAGAAGCTGGCTCTTTGTGACCACAAAGAGAACAGCGCTGAGACCTAAAGAGACTTTGTCATAGTTCCAGGTCTCAGGCAGCAGACACGTGTTGGTACATCTGGCTACATGCAGAAATGCTGCGTATGCAGTAGGTGTGCCTTTTCCTAGATACTACCCCAACTGGGGGCAAGTCGTCCACAGAAAATATTATTAGCCACAAATTCAGATGGAAGGACATAAACAGATGGTTATTAATAAGTTTAAGAGATCCCTATTGGCCAAGGCAGCTTGATTTTAGGAAGTGTTGAGTCCCAGTGCATGTGTCTTGCTGGGATGGACTGGAGAGACTGTCTGTTAGCTACTGTTGGTTTCTAACCACAGTATCATACAGTTCCTCTTCATACACCGGTAGTGCACTTGTCGAATATGCCTGCCTCTGACTGCCTTTCTCCTTTCCAAAGCTGCAGTGTGAAAACTGAGTGTGTGTGATTCACTGCCTGATGACACGTTTGTGTCTCAGCAGCCACGGCGCCGAGCTGCAGCAAACACCACGACGCTGCTGCCGACTGGAGTCTTGGTAATGCCATGTACAGACGTGTGATAACTAGAAAGTAATGCATGTGCACTAGCTCGTCTAGAAAATCTCATCTGAAAAGAGAATTCAAGTCTGTTAGCCTGAGAATAAATGCCACTTGGATTAAAACTCAGCTGCTGTATTGCTAGTTAAAGCCAGCAAACTTTTACTCTTCAATTGTGCAAAATGATCACTCCCATGTTCTTGGTTAAGTCTGGTTACACTTCATGCCAAGCATATTCTTTACTCCAAACTGCAGTTGACTAAGCATGTCTCCTGACTAAAATCAACTATACAAGATGCATAATTAATTATACGAGTCATGATAACGTGAACTCCTCTGTCTCACAGGTCAAGATTCATAACAGTGAGAAGCTCAGCCTCCTAACAGTGTTCCCAGTACTGATCATATCCTGTTGCTTTACATGACAGTAACTATGGCAGCAGTGTCCAAGCCATGGGTCCCCGGGGTTGTGTATGTATGTACGAGAAGGCAGAGAGGGGAACTGGAGTTTGAAATTTGAGTTCAGGCTAGGTAAAGTAATTGCTGTGTTTATGCACGGTGAACACCTGTGTGAAACTGAGAGTAGGAGTGCAGCTGATTCATGTGGCTGACATACGCCACTGACCTGTGTGGATGGAAATGTGGGCCTACATGGTTCTTAGGCACTTTCATTTTCATGAGATGAGCAAGAATAGTGCATGAGCAGGCCTGGCCCAGTGTAGGCTTTTTTAATGGAAAATAGTAGTTGCCACTTAGAACTCACAGAAAAATGAGATTTCTGCACTTAGTCTGTGTTGAGGGACATGAGACTGTTTTCATCTCAAGTTTTGTAGCTAACTCTGCTGTCCTCTAGGCTCTGCGGGTTTTCCTTGGGGATACTTTTCTGGATTCTCATTCAGGTCTCCCTCTCCTGCCCTCTGTCTCCCCCTGAAATCCACTCCTCTCTCTTCCCTGGCCACCGTCCTTGTGTCTGTTCCTGTCTCTGGTTCCCATTTGCCTGGGCTGATGTTTGCCAATATGAAACAGGGTAGGAAAGCAGAGCCATGGAGACAGCAGAATGAGGAACCCTGTGCAAGGAGCAGGACAGGGAACAGCCCACTCAGGGAAATGGATGTTTGCCTCTTCCCTCAGCCTGTGTGCCTGGGCCAGTGCTGTGGTCTGGTCTCAGGGCTTGGCTCCGGGCTTGTGTCCTCCGTCCCCCAGTGAGAATGTGGGACATAGGGAGACCCAAGGAATGTTAGCATTTACTGGAGGCTGGAAAGATCCAAGCTGAGAGCATGGGGAATGGCTGGGCTGCAAGGAGCAAGGCTTTGGTGTGGAGCTTGACTTCTGAGTCCCAGACTGTCCTATGTTTCTCTCTGTCTGTGCTGCCCCTTTCTCTTCCTGAGTCCACTGCCGTAATGGTGTGGGTAACACAGGTGCAGCAGGACCTAGGTGGAGCAGATCAGGTGAACCAAGGAACGAACATTGTCTGTACACCCTGTTTCTTTGGTTTGGGGAGCACTCCTACAATTTACAGCCCTGGCCACTTCCTTAGAGGGGAAACAGCAGGAAACACAGCAGTGTAAGATGATGCCTTTTTCTTGAAGGTGCAAGCTCCACTTTTCAAGTACTTTTGGCTGTAGCACTGTCTTCTACACTCTCCTCACTGCCTGTGAGCCTTCTGAGGTAAAATGAGGCTCAGGCTGTTGTGGGGATGTAGGGGAAAGCACTGCAAAACAGGTAGGTGGAGAAGCAAGGCTCGGCAAGCTGTTGCTTGATCATCTTGCAATATGAAAAAGTTTGTGGTTTGACAAGGGCAGTCCCCTGTCTGCTAGACTTTTGGGGCCCAAGATTTGGCAAATTAATAAACTCACACTATTTATTCTGATTTTTTTGTGTCTTTATAAGGAAGCACAGTATTTTGGGAGGGGAGAAAATGAAAAAAGTGAAACTAGGATGGTTGATGTGTCTAAGAGCCTACTCATGCCATCTAAGCCTGTAAGGGGCTCACGTGCTGTGCAGGTTGCTTAGGAGGGAGCAACCAGTTACATGTTCCTCCCTTGCATGAAGAGGTTGCAATGAAGAGCAATAACGTGCTTTGCTGGCACTGACAGACCTTCAGCTCCACAGACTTCTCTATTTTCCTTCCATGTGGGTTTGTGGGTGTAACAGAGCAGTACGGCTTTGTGTCTGTTCTTTGGGCTTCCTGTGTGACAATACCCGTACAACATCTTTGATGCAAAAATAGCACAAGAAAGAAAAGAAGTAGAAAACTATGTAACATAAATTGAAGGCCCTGGGACCACCTCTTTGGGAGACTGCAAAGGTGCTGCACATCTCCCACAGAATGGGTCCCAAGCCCTTTTGTTTCCTTCAGCGCACTGTCATGATTGTGTGATTTCACTGCAGGGTTTAGCTCAGAACCAGCTCCTTTCAGTCAGGCGCTGAGCACGCAGGGTGAATCGTGAGACTGCTCTGCTCCCACTGGTGTCCTGCCACTTCAAGTAAGATGCTGCACTCTCAGTTTTAAAGGCCACCCACCGGGCCTTAACGCAACCGACATTGGGTGTGATGTCTCAAAGGTGGCATTATGTTTTTGAGAGGCGCGCTAGATGATTGAGGTGAATGTATAGCACCTTAAGTGAAATAGCACTTCCATCCGCTGGCCAGTTGTACTGTTTCCTTTTTTCTTTTCTTTCAGAAGGCTCTGAAAACTGAGTGATGCTGTACTTCATCTGAATGGATTATTTGGACCTTAAAAGGCAGATGCTTTCAGTCAGTGTCTTTTGTTTCGCTGCTTCAAAAGGCACAGTCTTTCAATTTGTTTGCTTAAAAAATGAACCTACTGCAGGCTCCTGTGCAGGCTCCTGTGCTCTGCTTTTCTACACGAGCATGTTTCATGGCAAGGTGGTGAGGTACTTCCTGTTTATCTACAAAAATCTCATCTTCCAAATCAATCTTGGCTCTCTGGGGACATCATTAAGCCAGGGTTCCGCCTTGCTGTACAGATGAAACAAGCCACATTAAAATATCACTGGCTTTTGCATCTCTTATGGCGCAACACTTCTCGCACGTGTGTTCAGTCTTGTTCTAGGTCCCAGTTGCTGATGCTTCATTCTGGGGCTGCTCTGAACAGACCTGATGGTGCTTTCAGGTCACTGGGGTGATAGAGGGAAAGCTCTGCATGCCCTGATGAATGCATCTCAGAGCTGGTTGGTAACTCAAACAGGCAAAGCACCTTTCCCCAGCACCCGTCCTCGCTTTCCTGAGGGTCTTTGGACGCTTCCCTATACGTACTCTGGTATGGGCAGAGTACTGCAAAGCAGCTTTGAGAAACATATTGTTTCACGTGTACTTGTTCTCTGGAAGGATGGCCTTTCTACTCTTTTCCTTCTGACTGCAAGGCCTGTATCCAGGTCATGGAAAGCAACTAGAGAAGTTTGATGCCTTTCATTCAAGTTCATTTAGGCTCTCCATTGAACAGCTGTCCTTGTTTGGCAGTTTAAGACCACTGAGGTAGAATATCTTCTTATTCTGAAATCTGTTTGTAGTCCATGAAAATAATTTTACCTGTATCAGGTGAGCAATAAATGCAATTAAAGGTCTATTTCTGCGCCTATTCATATCAAACTTGCTCCAGGTTTCCCAGTCCCTCTCCTAAAGTAGTCTCTAGACACACAAGGACTGGCTTACTAAAACAGAAGAAACTGAATTTTTCTAGCAGACAGTTTTCTCTACTTTTTTTTTTTATGAGGACTGTCAATGACTTACTAGATTGATAATTTATATTTTAAAAAAATAAGAAAAGCTCAAACTACCAACATATCTAGTGGCCTGAACTACCAACTTAGTGCAGAAATTTAGTGCAGAAAAAATTACCATGGATTTTTCTCTGCACCGATACTGTGATTGACTTCAAACTAGTGGGGGAGCACAAGTGTACCATAAGTATAATAAAGCATCTAACTTACCAAAATATCAAGGTGCATGTGCTTAACAGCTTTGATGTTAGCTGGAATGATACCAAGATCAAATATGAAGACAAAGGAGCCTGACTTTCTTCCATTAACTTGAGTGCAAATCATCCGGTGTGTTACGTACAGTGTGAGACCTAGTACATCCTTCCTCTTCAACTGTGGTGCAAATTTTTAACCAAGTTAAAGACTCCTTGCTTGCTGCTGTACACCTCTGGTGCAAATATTGCTAAGAGTCATTTTAAAGAGTATTATTTCACAAGAGCGGATGTATGGTATCCAAGCTAGAGATGAAAAAGTGGTGCAGAAGGGTGTGAGTGTTCTTTGCAAACTTCAAATGGCACCTTGGTCTTTACCTCCTTTTTATCTTCTTTCCTGCAAACCTGACCATGAAGCATAATCTCTTTTTTGTGCCAGTGTTGGGAGGAAGAAATAGAGTGACACAGTTATGCACAGTTACCTGTGAGCAAAAAGTTTTGATTTTCACTAGAGTGAGTCACTGCTCATCATTTGTTACTTCCATCGATTCATCACAGACGAAAATAATATGCAACAACTTTGCTAACCAATCATCCCACCAAGAGAAAAACAGTGTGTTATATTTCAATATTTTTTCACACATTGTTTATGAGAATTCTTTGGAAAAGGAAAAAAAACCCTTTCCGTATCCTCTTTCTCATAGATTCATTTAATGTGTTTATATCATAGGAAAACTTTACCCTTCTCCTCCCCTTTGTTTTTATTCAAACAGTAATCAAGTCAAAGTCAGACTAGAAACAGAATCCAAAAAAAAAGGCACAATAAGAAAACTGGCTGGTTTTATTCCTCCATTTAAGAGACAAACACACGGTGTAAATACCTACCCATCAACATGGGCTGCGTTTTGAATTCTGGCATGGACGGGGGAGCATCCATAAGTTCTTCTAAAAAACAGAGAAGTTTTCCCAAAAGAGAAAGGGAAATCCTGGAAGCTAGCTAGAATTGGGTCTGCATGCAAAAAGGTTGTCTGAAGTCGTCCTTGCCACATTTATTTTTTTACATTAATGGAGGCATATTCTGTAAATTCATTTTCTACAGTTAGTTCCCTTCTCTGGCATTTTTCTGCAGAAGCAGCATGATTTATTGCAGCATATGTGAGGACATCCGGGCTTTCAAGTAAAACTGGGATGGAAGGAATAGCAGGACCATCGTGTGGTGCATTAGGTGCTGTCCTCTGCACGTTCCAGGGAGGAACATCATTGTCGTAAACTGTGTTGCTGTGCAAGGCCTGCAGTGGGCTAGCCATGGAGCAATAGTAAAGTGAGGAGCTTTCTTCTGAAGCTTGAGTTGTCCCAGTAGCGTGGGATAGAGCAGCTGCTGGACTTCTCACCTGCAGAAAACAGAACAGGGTACAGTTCTGTGTATGTCTGGTTATTGCCTGCGCTCCTGCTAAAGAAGAGGCGTGTAAGATTTTGTTCAAGTTGCTCTATCCTCTTAAAACTGCTTCTGAGCACAGGTGAATTGGATTCACCTGGTCACTGGATGTTATATCGATCTTTGAAGTAAATTTAGAAATCATGTATCTCCTGCCTTTCTCCATTTCCCTTCCCAGTCCCTCACGTCTTTTCTTGCAAGATGTCTAACTTATGGCAAAACTGATTTATCATTTTGTGAGAGCTCTTCTATGCCACTCATTCAAGGCTTTTCCTTCTCAGTTTATGAAATCTTTTTTATTTTCACCTCCAAATCCCAGATTATCTTTTCCTCATGGCCCTCATTCTCCCATTTCCTGATCTCATTCTTCATCCTCTTTGTCTTAGTATTTTCCAAAGAAATCTTTCTTTCTCCAAAATTGAAAATTCTTCTAAAAATTCATCTCTTTCTAATGGAATCCTCTTGACATCCATTTTTCTAGCCACTTAGAATATACTGCTTTTAATTTTCTTTCCTCCAGCTTGCCTCTTGGGAGCTCTGCAACCTGTCTGGTGCCCTTGAATCCCTACCAACACTTCCCCTGTGATTGACAGCTGTCAGCTCCAGTTCCATCTTTTGCGTTCTGCCTTCTGCCCATCTAATTTCTCTGGAACTGACTGCAAGACCTGTGAATTCATGCTAGCCACGTATGAAAGTCTTGCTCTTCAATCATTTTCCTTGCTCTGTGGGTCATTTTTTGTCTTATGCAGTTTGAACCAGATCAACAGAGGTGCTTTAGGTACCTAAACTCTTACTGAAATGGCACTTACAAGTTAATACATTTTAATAGGAGTTCAGCTGCCCAAAGTACCTTTGTGGCTAAGACCCTTCGTTCCTTCCCTCAGCTCAGCCCTGGTAATATCTCACACCACGCAGGCCAAGCTGTCCAGGCACCAAGAGGGTCACTAAATCTGTCTCTGATCCTATTCCACGTTTTGTGCTACACAGAGACTTATTCTCAGTACACAGTTGTGCAGGATGTGGTCAGGTTTTGATGATGGAAGAATTTAAACATACCGGGCTCTCTTGTCTCTGTGTTGTTAATGGACTTCCCTTTTGCTTTGCTGTGAAAAAGAGAAAAAAAAAAAAGACGTTTCACAAATCAGCATTGAGAAGGTGCCTTTCTGCTTACGGAGGGGGTATTAGTCACTAAGGGAGTCCTTGCCTTATCGAGTGGACCTTGAAGTATAAAGCCCGTTTATCACACTGGATTTGAGAATAGCTATTGTGACAAAAGCTAACCAACATAGAATGATCTATCTGTAGAGTGAGTTTTTGTGTCTCAAAGCTGCTCTGCATAGGAGCAAAAAAATTCCTAGGTACTTGGGGCCAGTTTTCTCTACGTTCAGTGAACTGGGTGGGGAGAAAAAGGCACGAAAAAGCCTCAAGCCAAACTATAAGCAAACATGTTAAACTTCATGGGAAAATGAAATTATTTCATTTTCCTAAAATAATAAAAAATAAATCCATGGTATTATAATAAACAAATGAGAGTTCGCTTAAATAAAGATATGGGGGACTCCAAGTTCCATTCTTGATTTAGGACATGGTAGCTGTGTTAGAGTTCCTGTAAAGAGGGAGAGATTAATACCATAATTATTTGATAGTTTAGAAAAAAATCTAGGAATGTAAAATGTAACTGGATAAAGCTTGACTGTGTTTGCATGGGTAAAACCCCTATTTATTTCTAACTTTATTATTTGCAAAACAGGAGAAAAATTTTAAAATATTATAAAGTCTGAAATTTGGATTTGTTCTTGCTTTACTTCCATCCCTCTCTGTCTCTGGAGGGGAATAATACATAGGGCAAGTTGAATTCTTAAATTAAACTCTTAAATCCTAACTGGCACACTGGACGAGGACATCTCAGAAGTCAGTTGGGGTAATTGTTAGGGGATTTTCATAGAGCTTTGAATGAAACCTGTGAAGCTGCGAAAAGGAGTGGAATCAAATGCATAGTAGGCAAAGATTAGATGGTAAAACTGCTTACCATGGTGCCTCCTCAGACACCAAAACATGCATATGATGATGAATGGACAACATAGACCCACAGACGCTGAAGCATAAATAATGTGCAATATCTTGCGGTTTCCAGATTCTTGGGACTCTTCTGTGATACTAGTGGTATCTAAAATTGCATTAACATGGATTAGTGTAGAGTGATACTTGTCTGGTGTGGTTTTTTGAGCATTAAGTCTTTCTAACGCAACTGGCTTCTCAGTATACTTAGACTTTCTGTAACTGGGTATAGCCCATCACGAGATAACCACCTCTGCAGGCATTCTATGAAGCGTGAAGATACTGGAAGGCAAAGTGGACAGTACAGTGTAATTGATGAATGATGCATGGCAGAAGCAAAGAAAGGGTCAGAATTAGACCAGTACAATATATTTGTGTAATTGTAACTGTGAGCAATAACCAACCATGAGTAAAGACCATACTTCAGGCTATGTTAAAGTGATGGCATTGCATGATTGCTGACGCTTTGTATGTGTGAGCCATATGTCACTGGGATACTAAAGAGCATGTCAGAAGTGTAGATTATGCCACCAGGAGGTAATATGATTGACTTGGTCCCTTTTATGCTGCATGCTGGACAGTCCCAGCCTTGAAAACTGTGAGCCTTGAGAGACTATCTTTTTCAAGTGGGGAGAAAGCAATTGTAGTTCAGCAACAAATTGCAATCTGTCTTGACTGTACAAAACTCTTTAAACAGAAATTCATAGCAATACAGATTAGTTCCTTTCTCTTAAAGAGGAAACAAGAATCAGAACTTACTTTCTGGCGAAACCGTGACAATGTTTGCAGGGCTTTCTGAAAGAGAAAGACAAGAGAGGGAAATGAAACAGCAACTTGACATTTCGCATGGCAGTTGTGTTCTCTGCTCTGCATACTGAAGTCTTCACAAGGCTCCCTCCCCTTCAGTCTGGTGATGGAAGAGGGAACACAATGCAGCAAGCAAAGGGCAGGGTGTTTTGAGGGGAAGGGGAATGGTGTGTTGGTCTCCCACTGCTGACAGAGTAATTCTATCTTTCAGACCTCTTTGCATTCAAGTGAATAGATCAGCAGAACATATACTTTACAGGAAACTTGCACAGCCATGGATTTTAATGTTGCTCCCTCTGTTGCAGCATTTTGTGTGTCAACAAACAAGGTTTTGAAGGTCACTAACTTACCAGGAGAGGAACTGGGAACAGAACAACCTTGCACCTCAGCTGTCTGGGGTCAGTAGATCACTTTCTAGCTGCAGAGCAACATGGAGTTCAGGCGTGGCTCTTCATAACCTAGACTTGGCATACCAGCTGCCCAAGTTAATGTGAAGGCCTCATTTGCCCTTAAGATCATTTAAAGCTATTGTAATCTTTTCTGCTCTTGAACTTCTTGGTGTACAGAATTATACTTTCTCTCTGTTTGTTGCAAGAGAGATCACTCTCAACAAGACGCTTGAAATGCTTGGTCCTCTTTATTGCTGTGTGGCCTCATCTACTGCTACTACATGACCATTTGCATCCTGTCTAGTCCATGTGATGTATAACCAGCCTGTCCTACCACAACCTTGTTTTGTCCCAATTGATATTTTTTTATTATCAAATAGTCCACTCATGGCTGTTTGGTGTTGGCAGCTTCGCTTTCCTCTTCCAGATACTCCTGTTATTTCTTTATTTTGTTCTTTCCTTTCCCCAGTACCAAGAGGCAGCATAGAAGCACGAAGAAGGTGGTAAGTACCAGCACAACTGTGCTACCAGGCAGACATGTTGGGAGAAGCCATCGTTCTGCATGCATGAGCTTTCCTGTCCGTGGCTTCCTTTTGTTTTTAAACAAATCAGACCTTTTAAGGGCTCTTTCATAATAGAGATGCCTACCTTCAACAATAACCTTTATTCCGTGGCTCTCGCTGGAAAAGTTGTCCTCTATTGCTCGACATCGATAAGTTCCGCTGTCATTCTGATGAATGGAGAAAAACTGCAGAGTAAACACATTGGACTTCCATCCTGTTTTGCCCTCCTTCAGCAGCACACATGTATCCACCTCTAACTTGCACCACTGCATGACTGGCGTTTTCTTGCAGTAATGAACTGGACAGTCTATAATCAAAGAGTTCCCGAGATTAATTTTGTACTGGGAGTATCTTTTAACTTGAATTTCAACTGGACAATAGGTGTCATCAGATCCTAGAAGGGAACAAAACCAACAAAAATCATGGTGGTGGGAGTCTGCAATATACTCCCCATAACTCTAACCACAGTTCCTTTTCTCTCTTATTAGTGAAGACTTCTTTTGTCTACTCGCAGGAGATCTGATCTCTATATGGGATTTGATCTCTATATGGGACACTGACGGCAGGTAACATCAAGACTATTGGTTCGTTCCTTTTCAGGAGGATTATTAAAATGCACTTTCTCCCTCTGATATAAAATTTTCCCTTTTTTCCATATCTCAGTCAAGTTTCAAATTGAATAGTTTAGGAAAAAAAATGCGTAAAGTATACATAGCAGATTTTCCTGTGTCATCCTTCTCACAGACTGTTTCTGTTACATTTAGATTTATTTCAGATTATTGTTTACCTCACAGTTCTTGGTAACTTGCAGAAGTAAAGGCTTTTCTTTGGTAAAGATTTCTTATAATTGTAATAATGAAAAGAAATATATGTAATGCAAATATATCTTATCTCTATTTCTTGATTTTTGTAAAGTTTTGTTAAACTCAGTGTTCAAGCTGTGGTACATCACCTTAACTCTGAGTCTTGCTATTACTTACTGTTATTAAAGCTTCGTGTTTCTTGTGGTGCTTTATTACTCTGGTTAAGTAAAAGTAACAAAACCTGTGTGATACCCATGTTCTGTCTATTGCCCTACCCTGTCTTAGAGCACAGTACTTGTGCACTGAAGAGAGTGATTGATAGCAAGTCAAGAGGAAAAATGTTAAGCATATCTGTATTTTCTGGTCGATAGAGGGAAGTAGAAAAAATGGTAAAATATGTTGAAGGGAAGTTTTGTCGCGAGAAAAAATATGTAAGGGAGGAAAGAGCAACGTGGAGAGCGGAGGGGTCTGTCTGTCCGCAGCCAGCACTGCTTCAAGGGACGGAGCCTCTGGGGCCCCGGGCAGCCAGCACACATAACTGCGACACCAAACACCTCACCTCCACAGTCAGCCAGGATTTCTTATGCACATCATATAGCAGTCCTTGTGAATAATACTTGGGTAGTATAATCTATATAGATCTGTAGAGCTTGGAATAGCAAGATTAACATTTTTCATTCAGATCACCTCTAGTTTGCAAGCCTTTTCCCTACAGACCTCCGACCACTCCATCCCATAAATAAATTGTATAGCACTCACTAATATTGTGTTTTGAGCATAAGTGTGTTCATAGGCGTCGTTATAGCGGAGCTAACTCTTCGCTGCTGTTGATCTTTTGGTTTATTCACTTTAAGGTGACTTTGGGAATGGGCATCTAAAAATTAGGTGGCACTCATTTGCCTCTAAACTTACCTCTAAACCTAAATATTTAATATTGTTCTAATCTTGCCCTATCAAATGTGCCTGATCATGCTAGATAATGAGGAAGAGGGTATTCACTGTAAGGCTGATATCTGCAGCCACTGAAAGAACTTGTGGTCTCTGATATCTCTCTGCCACAGGCAATAGAGAAACTCTTTGACCCACAGGACTTGGCATCCTGGGAAGTGTCTTTGAGGGGCCCAAATACGAAATCATCCTCGTATACCAACTTTTCCTTAGACAGGATGGCTTTAAATGAGGGTTAAACTGAGGCGAACAGAGAGTGGCAACATCCACAGGTAAATAACTTGGACTTTAAAATTTGTGTTGTGGAAAGGGCATGTGGAGGAAATTCAGATAATTTGGATGGACATCAGAAAATAAACAAGGAAGACAATAGCTCTGGGTACTAACAACGTCTTTTTACTAATTACAAGTTCTGGATAAAAGACAAGGGAAACCAGAAGCCTTAATTCATTCAATATCCCTAAGAAAAGAAGTAAGGAGAACAGCAGAATATAAATAGTTGGGCTTGTTAAAGAAAGCTTTAATAGGTTTGGAGACCTGGGAGATAAGACTCACGAGATGCAAATACAAAGGAAAAAGACATAAACAGAGCTGGTGGTCCATCCAATAAATGGTAAGAGTACAAGCACTAAGCACTACACTACAGTAGTGCAGTAAAAGACTAGCTTGGCTGAATCCTGAACAAGCTTTTCACTGAGACAAGAAGGAAGCCTCCAAAAGCATAAAGAAGGTCAAGTTATTAAGGAGGGGCACATAAGAATTGACCAACACTGGAGAAGTCATGGCAGAGAATGAGACACACTTAGGAAAACACATCAAGTGTAAGTATATTGATTGTAAAACTAAGAAAATCTTACTTTGCTAGTTAGTGGAGCAAGAAACCTATAAATAGATTACAAGCAGTAAATTAGATTTACCAGATAAATTAGAGAAATTATTTACAAAAAGGCAGGCTCGGTTCAAGAAGATATACAGGGGACACATGATAACCTTTGTGTTCTGCTAAGGACTGGTAAGTGCACCTAGATCTTGTCCAGTCTTTTGCATCACTCTTCAAGAAAGAAGAGGGGAAATGCCTGGAGTCTCTCCAAGTTGGAAAGAAGCCACCAAATGCCAAGAACATAAGAAAACCATAATGAAAAGCTTGAAGTTCTTGAGGTTGTTTCACTGAAAGAACAGCAATGAGAGGGAAGGAATGTAATAAAATCAGGTAAAGACATAAAAGAAGAATAAAATAATCTGGTTTTTCGTGTTTCTGTTAGGTGTGGGGAGAAATAATGGACTAAAAGTGAAGTAAGAAAATTTGATTAGATAGTTTGAAAGACTTCCTAACTGTGAAAGCAGTAATACTGGAACGGGTTTCTGTGGAAGCTTGTAGAGTTTGAATCACTGGCGGCCCTGAGGACTAACCTACACTGACGTCTGTCAGGATAATATAGCTGAATTTACCTTCTAACCTGTCAGTGTATGTAGTCAGGTAGACAAGGTCATGGACATCAGGTCCATAAATGGATACTGAAAGGACCTGGGAAAGATGTACTACATGCTGATGTCCCAGGTGCAACTGTTCCGTTGCTGGGGGGACAGGAGGGGAATGAAGCACAGAAAGTGGCCGTGCTCATGTGCTCTCCCTGAACTGACTTGTCTCTCCTTTTTTGTGCTGCTGCCGCCAGAGACAGAGTGCTGGGCTAGATGGAGCGTTGGTGGTGTTAGGCAGTATGGCATTTCTTATATAGTCTCCACTGATTCACAAGATAGGCTAACCATCTGCTCTCTGCCACCGCATTGCCTCAATAGTAGCTCCTGGTCATAAATGAATATGTGGTGTACAGGAAGAGATATTCTCCCAGGGACCATCCATCTGGACGCAGTAGCAGTAGCAATATATTTAATATATTTAATATAATATTTGGCATATTGTATGAAATTTAATGCAAATAAAATAATTAAATATACCATTTCAGTTATTAAATACACATAATATATATATTTTTAATGGCAATATATAGTGTGGCAAATAGCAACAGCTCTAACATGTAGAGCCTGGCCACGTTCACAAGGCAGCATTTAGGTGTTAGGTCAGCATGCCCTGCCCAGTCATCTAGTTCCTTTTCTGCTCCCCTGAATAGGATCATTCTAACAGACACATTTTAATTATGAAGCAGGATCACTTATATTTCACTTAGATTTTTCCATCTCTGATTAAAAGAAAGAAGCATGATTTGGTTTCTGGCAAGTAGGTCATACCTGCTTGGTCATACCGCAGTAGCAGCACATCATTATCAATAGTCTGAAAATGGAAACTAAAAGCTCAGATTAGAAAGTAGAGGTTTCAATTATTTGAGCAATGATTGCCACAGAAGATAATGCTTCAGGAAGCATCTATAAAGCTCAGATTGTGCCCTGATAGCAGTTGTATTTCTGATATAATCGTACGTAACAGGTATTTCTAGAAGGATGTGCAGGTCTCTGCAAAACAGATATTTTCTGATGTCCTTCATCTAATGATTTTATCGTACAGTTGTATCTGTTTCAAAATTATCTTTTGAGAAAAAAAAACAACAAAACAAAATCCGAAACTTTACTGCACGGTCCTAAAAATCCAATTTCTCTCAAAGTTTTAAAACAGATTTCAGTGACACTCTCTCATTCAGCATCATTATTAAACAGGGAGAGGGGCAGGAATTTTTGTGCTTCTTTCATTCTTATCCTTTTCCAGTACAGGAATGTCATGTTTTTCTTGAATTTGAATCATCTGGTGCTTTTACAACACATTATACATCACTGCCCACTGTCACTTTTGGAAGAATCAGCTGCTCAGCATTGAGCAAATTCTGTGCATCCAAAAGCATTCACTTGGGACGGGGTTACTAATCCTCACAAATTCAGATGAACATTAGTTGTGTAGGTAGCTGGAAAGGAAAATGTCTTATCAGTGTTAAATAATGCTCTAAAGAAATGGCTGTCTTGCACTGGTCAGTGTAACCTAGAGTAACACTCAGTGGCAGGACCGCTCAGAGGGAGGGACCAGGGGTGATAACGGGTGCACAGGTTTTGAATTACCCTCCAGCCACATCCTGAGTGGGAATATAGAAGTTTCTTGAGCAGAAGCCTTATTGAGGTCTGGATATACTTCTAAAGTATTATTTGTGCAGCCCTTGCTCTGAAGGTGCAAGGTATAAACAGTTAAAGTTTAGTATGCTTGCACTGATACCACAATGAAAAACTTCCCTCCATAAAATTCCTGCCCCACTACTGATTAAGACATAAGGAGCTACTCCATTGCTAACAAAGGATTGACTTGGTTACCATTTGGATTTTTTTTAAAAAAAGTTCCATTGGCATTGATATTATTTGTATTACTTTTGCACACACGTGCTAGTACGTCTTGCAGTCAGGTGAGCTTGAAGAGTGTTTCCCTTTTTTTCCCCAAGCACCTATGCCAACATGTGCCATGGTTTTGGTTCTTCGTCTTCTGGTGATGATAATTCACTTTGGTGGTAATCATTAACCTCACTAGTATAACTCCAAGATAATCAGCTCTGGTTAAATTATGTTTCCAGAGCAAAATTCCCTACCATCAAGTGGGCTTAACTCCAACACCCTTGCTTTCTCCAGAAGGTGGGAGACGGAATGTGCCACTGAGCTTTGGGAACGGCACCCGGGAAGACTTGAGCCGCAGTTGCCACTCAGCCCTGCAGCATCACTGCCTGCGCAGAGCCTCTGAGCAGCAGAGTCCTCCTGTCCCCCGGGCCCTCAGAGGTGCTCCCAGACGGAGGTTTGCATGGCACTGCCGGCTCTGAGCCTGCCTTTCTGGCTGCTGATGCAGGTGGAAGTGTTTGGCAGTTTGCTGTCAATTAACCCTCACATACTAATCCTCTTCCTCTTTTCCCTTAAAATAAGTGGGGGTTGAGGCCACTGTGGTTCACCTGGTCTTCAATGCCCTCTAGTTTAGAGTGCATTCTTCCCCCCCACCCCCCTTTCTTCCAAGTGTAACTGTAGACTTGGCAGAAGAAATTTAGTTTGCTGAAAATTGATTGAAATTTCTTAGTTATCATTTGTAGATCCCTTGGAAGAAGCCTGTGGATGCTAGGTAAACACCACTATTTCATTCAGTAATTTTTTTCTTTTTCTTTCAGTCAAATTCAGCAATCTTTTGAACTTCCTAATCAGGAGCTACATGAGCTACTGCTTGCCTTTCAGCATGTATAAGAGTTCGTAGACTGTCTTCAGAGCTTCCAAAAGGGCCTTCCTTTCAGGGACTTAAAGCAATTGGACCTTAGACTGACTTTGATTATTTTTTCTTTTCAATTGTTACAAGACAATGCTTGGAGCATGAAAAATAACCACAAGTGTTTTTTTTATGTTTCTGTGACTTGTTAATAACTGATGGCTGAATGGCTTGGGCTTTAGGTTTTCAATTTTTTGCTAGGAAGTAACCTACTCCTTGGTTACTAGTAATCAATTTGGGGACTTTCTAGAACAACAACATCAGAAAAGATGAGTCAGTAAGAGTTAAACATTTTCCTCAGACTTTGGAAAATTCTCGGTTTGAATTATTTTGACCTTTGATAACTAAAAGTCTGGGATAGAGAAAGCCTTTTCCTATAATCCAGCCTTTTATTCTCTAGTAACTAAGTGTGGGAATTCATAACGAACATGCCCTGAAATCTCTGATTAACTTTTCCTCTCTCCCAAATCACACCTTACTTGGCAAGAAACTTTAAGTGGATAAAAAGAAGTGGAGAAAATCCTTTCAAAAACAGAAATATTTGGGACCTTTTTATATAGAATAAAATACTCAAGGCAAACTTTTAAAACATCTGTCACAGATTTCCTGTAAAGGCCATTTGGCAGGAATAGGTGTCAGTGAAGATCTGGCATTAAATAACAATATAAGCCATAATATCCTAGAGAATGAGGGATATTTTTTTTTTTAACAGGGGAAAAAAATCTACACACCTGATAATGCGAGAGCACCTTTTTTGTTTATTGGTTGGCACTAGAAAGGCAACTGAAATAAACTTCAGTTAATGAATGAGCACAAACATGACTTGATGTACTTTTCCTGTGACAGTGTATCTTCACTTTTTTCTGTCGCCTGCCTCCCGTGGCTCATGAGAAGTCAATGGTAGAGACAGTGTCTGCCAACTATATTCCATATGTGCAAGTACTTTCCGAGATAAGTTTAATTACCCTTTCTTTAACAGTGTTGTGAGATGAGACCTGAATCCAGTTACAAGGTCTTATACTGAGTCTTGAGTTTTCAATGAGATGTGTGTGGGTGGTCATGATGAATATCTGAAAGTGCATTTTTCAAGAGGGTGAAAGAGTTTGTAACATACAGAAGCTTTGTATGTCAGCTTCTAACTTACACTCCTTGGCAAGATTCAGATTGACTAAAAGCGCGTTTTCTTTTAGATCACTTGAGTATGTTCCTGAACAGGCTTTGGTGAGCCGGACTCTATTGCACCAAGAATTAATTTGCACAGGTAAGGAAAATCTTCTGTACAGTGCAGTGCCAGGACAAGGATTTCAGATGAAAGCATGTATTCCATAACTTGTACAATAGAGAAATACCCGTGACAATTCTTTCTTTTATAGAAAATGATTTTAATTTTACTTGTCATTCTTTTGTTCTAGAAAATCTAGTCATGATGTGACTTGCTAAGCAAACAAAAGAGGGTTAATGGAGATGGCTTTCATTTACCTAACTCAACCCATTGGTGGAAGAATAATAGCTAAAAATTGAGCCTTCTAATGTCTGAATTATAGATGGTGTCATTCACACCTGGTCATCTAAGAACTCGGAACAACTCCAGTGAGCTAAGACTTATTAATTGAAGTTTCTGAGGCGTTTGTTTTGAAAAGGATTTCTCTTTCATTTGTTTTTTCCTCTCCCCTCCCTTTGAAGAAAAAGGAACAAGGGATGGGATAGAACACAAGTCATATGTATTATTCCCTAAGGCAGATAATGGCTGAGGTACAAAATGTCAATTATTCATGAAAAATAAATGTCTACAGTTAGTTTTGAATCCTACATTTGGGTCTGTCTGTGAACACAGCGAAGCACTAGTAATGGTTTTAACTCAGGTCCGGCTTTCTGTGAAGTTTCCGGTTAGGACCACAGCACAAAAACTACACCAGAAAGTGCATTGATTTGTTGGGGTTTAACACCAAGATCTTTATGATTTTGTAATTTTAAAAACAAAAAGGGAAATGGGCTGTGAGGAGAACTCATGGGAAAACATGCTTCCTTTGTGAATTTAAGTAAGGTGTATTTAGAAAGAGAAGTGCTTCAGAAGACAAATTAAGTGATACTAGGACAGGCACCTCTCAGACTTCTCCCAGCTACAGAGAAGGCTTTTCAAGGAATGATGTAAAATTCTATTTTATTAATTTTATATTACAATTTGGGTTTTTTGAGGAATGTCATTTTACTAATAGAAATTTAATGTTAGTCCTTTTCACTTATTTTTTCCCGTGTCATCTAAAAGATAGAGTAATGTACTTTTTCTCTTTACTTGGTGTATAACAAAGGATTTTCTGGCTTGCTGTTTTTCTGGGTGTTGTTCCTGGCAGTGGTGGTATATGTAAAGCTGACCTGCTTGCTGAGGTAGCTGATGGAGAGTTGCATCATTTTTTAACCATTCCTTGATGAAAGCTGTGTAAGTGCAGAAAACGTGCCTCTACGTTTTGCTGACTGAAACTCGAAGATGGAGCATTTCTGTTTGGCTGAATGTTGGCATGTGCAGGCTATCCCACCAGAAGGTCTAACAGCAAAGGTGTTGCTGGAGCCAAGAACAATCTGTTCTTTGGTGTTACAAAGGAGACAGAGTCTAACTGGACTAAAATTATCGGGGTGAAGGGGGAGAAGGTCCTTCTCTTTGTGACTAATCAGAAACAAGCTTACTTCTGCTTCCCTAATTTAGAAAAGGTTTGCTGGTTGTTGACTTTGTATATGAAATCTGCGTGGTCAACTTTGTTTCTGTTAGGAGCAAGAGAAACTCTGGATAGATTTGCAACATAAAAAGCTTAAAAAAAATCGCTTTAATTTTCAGCTTCTAACCCAAATAAAATCCAGTCAAGCTTAGAAAACTTATGGCCAAAATGTAAATACATTTAAAAATATTTACTACATGGTTCTGTAGAGATCGACTTAAAAACTTTTCTCTCTGCAATGCTCCTATCAACACGATTCTGATATTTGTAGTAATATAGGTGTATAGAAGGAAACACTATTGTTCTCGGGGGACTCCAGGTAGTTCTGATGTAGATCAAAGTATAAAATCTAGTAAAAAAAATTCTGTGTAAACAAGAGTCATGCAATAAACAGCATAACAGAAATTATATTCTGTTTTAAAAACAGTATCTGGGAACCCAGCAGATGAGTATGGAGGGTTCGTCCATGTATTAATGAACGATCCTGGACAATGCAGAGAGGTGATTGTGTGAGGGACTAATAACACAGGCAGACTCGATGAAGTGAACTGAAACAGTAGTTAGCTTTTCGAAGAAAAGACGGTGCTTCTGTTTAGGGTATGAAGGAGGTTATTAGCTCTAGATACATCCTCTTCAGCAGCATGTTAGTTTATTCATTTGCAAATCAAATGAAAAGCAGTTCAGTAGCCTCCTCGAGCTCAGATCAAACCCTGATTAAGAAACAGCTGCATGCACCTGACATGGTAATTCATGTCTCATTCCCTTCCCAGGCAGTTGCTCTGAATGCTTGTTTAACCTTTCCTATTAGTATTAATAATGTGTTTTACTCATAAAAACAAGGAATGTTGAAAGATGCTATAGATTTGCAGAGTTAGTAATATGCATGTCAACTAAGCTTCACATAGCCAACTCGTTTGTGTAATTTCAGCAGTGCCTTACAACAAATATTATTTTGAGCAATTTATCAGTTGATAATATCTAAAACATATCAACAGCAGCTGAGTGCATCCATTGCAGCAGCTGTAATCCTTTCTGCATGACTGCCTTCCTTTGAATTGTAACTCTTATGTCTCCTGTATGGTATTAGCAGGGAAGAACTTGAAAAAAATAATCTCATCAAGCAAGCAAAGTAAAAATAATATTAGGAGTATATTGGGCACAGTGTAGTCCTCACACTAGTCTAAATTAGGAGAGCATCTCTATTTAAAAACTACGGAGACTGAAAGTTGAAAGTGGAATGCAAATTAGACAGGGTTAAGCTAAATAGCTGAAAGTACACTTCTCTGGTAAGGATAATTTGACTGCAAACTGGATCTAGGTCAGAGCTAGTAGGATTCACAGATTTCAAGCAGAGGCTTGAACGCTGCCAAACCCCTTGAAGGCTGAGCCTTTTGCCACAAAGCAAGACGTATTTTGTCTCCAAGTACTAGAGTTCTAGCCTAGAAAGTTACTGAATATTTCTCAATTATTGTCACTATCATCCTCTTCAATCAAATTAGGAGCCTCTGATACGGTAATAAAATAAGACACAGATCATCTCTACGGTACACTAAGCACTGCTTTGGTCTCTGTTCTCCCCCCACTATGTTTAATAACTACAGACAGGTTAAAGTATAAGACCACATCTTACCGTAAACTTGGTCATTGCTCCGAGCCAGCATTACTGTAAGGATGCACAGTGATATCTCTTTCATCGACATGACTGGAGAAGCCTTCATTCTCTGGGCATGGTAGAGAGAAGAGGTTCCCGCGCCTCTAAACAGTGCAGTTCAGCGGGCTGCTTGCATCGTGTTGGGTTTACCTGTGGCGTATGTCTGAGCTGATTCCCTTTTCTAGTTCTTCTGCCGAGACAGTGCAGACAGGGGCGGGGAAGCAACATATCTGCAAAAATCTGATGGGCTACACAGCTGCCTTTTTTTGTGTGGTTGAAAAGTGAACTGCTTGATCATTTCACATCATCTCAGAACTGCTCTGCGATTCAAGGCAGAACATCTTCCACCCTTCTCTGGCTCCCCTTGCAGTGCAACAAACATAGGTGCAGATTTTTTTTTTTTAGAGATGCTCCTGCAATTGAGGTTTTAATTTTACAAGCAGCAATGTAGCAGAGAGAAGGGATGCACAACAGTAATTTTAACTTGTTCAGTCCTTGTGTGTTACTACAATTCAACATTAACAAATTAAGCAGCTGAACAAATTCACTATTCACAAGCTGGCAGATGTCAAAAACACATGTCTGAATTGTCTTAATTTGCAGTAAATCTAATTGACAATATTCTGCACTGTAAGAGATGATTGCTTCTATTATTTAGTCTTAGCATCCTCATAACGTAAGGCCAAGCAGTCTGGATTTATATTCTGTGGGGTCTTTTCAGTATGTGCTCTACACCTTCTTCCCTTAAATATTTCTAAAATTCTGAACCATTTAGCTGAACCTTCCCAAAACAGTCTGCCACAGCAGACTTTCTTCATAAAGCGAGAATCAAACTTGGGTTGAACAGGAACTTTTGCATGTAATACAATTACTAGTTCTATTTATAATGCCAATACAACAACCACAAATAGAAACCAGGGAAGAAATCAATGCCATTATGAAATCCTGTCTTAAAATGGGGACATTCAGACTGGATGTTAGGAAACATTTCTTTACCAAGAGCGTAGTCAAACACTGGAACGAGCTGCCTAGAGAGGTGGTCGATGCCCCAAGCCTGTCAGTGTTAAGAAGCATTTGGACAATGCCCTTAACAACATGCTCTGATTTGTGCTTAGGTAGTTGGACCTGATGATCGTTGTAGGTGCCTTCCAACTGAGCTATTCTATTCTAGACATTTCAACCTTTTTAGACAAAATATATGTATATTTTACAATATACAATATACTTTTAAAAAGTCAGATTTTGTAATATTTTGGAGAAAATAATTGAACAGTTTTCCAGAGTTTCGTGGTTGGAAGTGTCTGGCTAAGCGCGTGATGATAAGCAGAATCATACTGATGTTTGTGAGAAACTGAAACAGCCTTACAAAAAATTGTAATCCAGCCTAAAGGGAAAATATTTATGAAAGAAAGCTCCTTGAGTGTAACTGCATGCACAGCATGCTTCCACTTCAGACAAAATACTGGTACCACAGATTGCATTTCTGTACAGTGAAGACATCTAGTGGCTGAATCCATAGCTACCTTACAGAGTAAAATTGGTCATTAAGAGATGAGTTTCCTGGAACTGTAATTTCTGCTTGTCCTAATGCTGAGTTACCCAAAGTTTGTGCCAGGAATGTAACATTAGTGGTTGATATTTAGTCTCTGTATTCTTATTAGAAGAACTATTTTGGGCTCAGCCCTTTGCTACTAACTGAAGCTTTTTAAAAAGACGATGTTTTGTCTGTTCTCTGTGGTGTTTTGATACTGGCTTTCTACGTGGATACTTACTTGTTGGTAACTTTGTGGAAGTATTCTGAACTGCAGCACAGGTACTGTCATACGTTAGCCTTTTGGGAGAGATGAGGTAGGTCAGCATGGCAGGAAGGAGCACGTATTTCCTCTACTGCATACTGTACGTGGCTTGTGAGGATTCTTTACTTTGTATTTTCGGTAGTAAATATTTGGACACTCATCTATGGTTTTTGAGCCCTTTTCTTAAAAAGGCTTTGGCAAATGTGACTTCTACCATCACTGCTGGCACTTTATTTTTTCCTTTATCTCCTTTGTGCTTAAGAGTAGGGTTATGGGGTTTTTTGGTGGGGGTTTTTGAGAAACTGCTGGAAGATGCCAAAGAATCTGAATTTTTTGTATTTTCTTGTGAAGACTTCACTACCTCCTTGAGACATTTCTGGGAGCTTTTTTATTTTGGTGATATTATTGTTATAAATGAGATCTTTTTATATCTCCAAATAGTAACTTACATTCTGTTTTTCTGAGAAAATCAGTCCTTGAATTTGAGACACTAAAATATTCTAGTTTTGCTTTAAAAGCATGTTTCACAGGATAGTAAACACTAAGGAAATATAAAATAATTATTTATGAAAGAAAGGAATCGAAGTCCTCATCTAAAACGGCATAACTACGAGAGGGAGGAACATATGCATTTAAATCAAGATATCATTTGAAGGTGGCAGAAAAAGATGTCACTAGATGGCACTGATTTCCACTGTCTGCAATAACTCAGTAACTTCTCTGCTATATGCAAATCTGACCTCAGTTGAATCCTAACAGCACCAACTACCTAAAGAACTAAGAGAATTTGAGGCAATTCAAATGCAACAACTAGTGCAGTTCTGTGTGCGTTGGAGACTATTTTCAGGAAGAGGCTTGAAAATACAGAGTAAAACACGGATAGCCTTACACACCTGAGGACTGCTGTTGATAGTAACTTTCTTCGCTTGATTCAGTCCACTTTGTCATGTCTGCTGCTTCTCTACTGAATGCAAGTGGGGGGGGGGGGAAAAACCCTGGGTAATGTTCCTTCTGTTCCACCTCAGTTTTTCTTCCGACAAGACAAGGCTGTGTTTTGGGGTTGTGTTTTCCCTGTTTGCAGGTGGTTGGGCAGTGGCCTCCAACCACATGTAGAGATACGGCATTCAGACAGTAGGCTCCAGCAGGTCTGCTGAAAATTACCTTCATTACACTACACGAAGAAGCCTCAGTATCTTCAAGGAACAGCAGTAGTTTAGAGTTTCACACCCAGCTCCTTGCCTGTCACTAGTGACCAGGCGGCTTGCAGCAGTACGTGCTGCCGCGTGAGCTATGGCTGGCCTCTGCAGCCTGTTCATGTCTCACGACCGTAGCTCCCTGCTAAAGGAGCCATCGGTTGTTCCATTTCCGTGCAAGTTCTTTCCTTTCCCCCCAATATGAGATTCTCCCTGCTTTTTCCTATTTCAGCTCAATTAGATGAGCTAAGCTTTGTTAAATCCACAAAGACGTCTCGCACCAGGTTCTAAAGCGCAGACTGAGCATGAGCCTGGACGCTTGCACAAGGGGTGTCAGCTCTTTCAGGGCAGGGTGGGTTAAGACTCTGCTCAGGGTTTTGCTGTGCATAAAACACTTGACTAAGTGTAAGCATGGGTATTCTACTCATTGGATTCATCTTACAGTAATGACAGGCTTCAGAAATAAGGGGAGAGAGGAAGCAATTTAAAGCTAATTACAAAAGAATTAAGGTAAGGAGATCTCATTTACTGCAGTGAAATCTGATACTGAATTTGGGAGCTATTCTGTACACTGAAGGACAGATTAAAAAAAAACAATAGAGACAAACCAATATACAAAAACCCCCTAAGAACCTCTAAAACTTCCAATTATTTTTCCTCCAGCTTTGAACAGAACTGCTGAACGATACCCTCTCTCCACTGCACTGCTGTAAGCTGCTCAATTGGTTGGGAAAAAATGGAAGGTCTCCTTCTTTTACTCAGGGAAACGAGTTCTTACTGAAACAGAAGGATCAGATAGGAGGAAAAAGTAAAAGTATCCACTGAACGATAGCAGAAACTTTCTAATGAATGTGTACTCACACTTTAGTGTGTTCACAGAGCTCATATGAGAGTACTGGTCACCTCACTGCACTCAAGTACTCCTTTGCTTTTACTTCCCCTTCCTGTGCACTACTAGACAGGAGAGGACATGTAGAGAGAGCTAAGTACTTAGACACATCTAAAACATGAATAAATTTAAATTGCTGGTGCTTGTTTGGCTCAGCTGAACATGAGTTTGCATACCCACTGAAACCAGTAACTCATGTCCTCATGTCCTCCTCCATGGTCTAGCAGAAATCTTTTAGCAAAATAGATGTTCTTTTGCAAGACTAAATCTTCAGATGTTGCTGGCTTCTGAGACCTGAAGTGAGCATGGAGTTGGGACACTCAAAAGGTAAGCTCAAAGGGACTGAAATAGCTATTCAGCAATTGTTTATCATTTCCATTTTATACTTAATTTTCTATTTTACAGAATAGAACTGTATTAAGTATACTTAATACACAGCATTTAGCTCCAGGGGCAACGCTGGTCTTGAGGCTGCGCTGTGTGAAGGCTGAATGACAGCTGCAGTAGCTCTCTGTGTCCTACGTCAGAGCCTGCACCTTGTGCTTTTACTTGAGGTGCGCTATCTGCTTTTGAATATGAAAGAGGTGACCTCTGCCACCAGAAACCCCCAAATTCCGAACCCCTTGCAGAAAGAAAAGGGGTGGCAAGGACAAAAACGAAATCCTTACCTGACTTTG